>Ga0209702_10001282_pt1 | contig 48701 bp, 63 predicted proteins | sample FRY01_FD_187210 | JGI IMG/M metagenome (GOLD analysis project Ga0209702, IMG submission 187210) | Freshwater microbial communities from Lake Fryxell liftoff mats and glacier meltwater in Antarctica - FRY-01 (SPAdes) (version 2) | ecosystem: Environmental > Aquatic > Freshwater > Ice > Glacier... | reverse complement strand
TCCGGCTCGAATCAGATCGCGGCCTCTCTTCTCTCCATGATCTTTCCGCACTTCGGCCTCCATGCCCCCTCCCGGCTTTCTTCTTTCCGTTTTTTGATCTTCAAGCAAGAACAATGTCAATAAACCATGCCTGACCCGAATGGCACTAACTTAAGCGGGGTTTGGGACGATTTTTGAGGGTCCGGGACGGGAGGGTTTCAGGGGAAAGCATGATGAGTTTTTGGGTGATCTCGCGCATCTCGTCGATGATCTGGTCGAGGGTCCGCTGGTTGGCGATAGCCCGTTTCATTTTGTCCGCTCTTGCGGGCGTCAATCCGCGACTGACGGTTTTCCCGGCCACTTTTCTTGTCCATCTCCAAGCCCTCGGGGGATGAGGCATGACGCTTCCCTGGCTGATCGATTCCAGGCTCGCAATCTGAGCAACCAGAGTGCGATAGCGGGTTTCGAGTCTTCGGATTTCCGGTTGGGTCAGAGGCATTTTTTTTACACGGTTTATGACAGTTTATCCTTGCTGTCAAGAGTGCGTTGCTATACGCATTGTTAAATGCATTCACGAACTCCTTTTTTCAAAGTTTTTGGCCCTTTGCTTTTTGGCAAATCTCCCGTTTCGCCGCTCGCGGAGGCTTTCGCCAAGTTCTCGGAAAACACTTCGCTTTCCCAACTCCGCAAGGTCTTTGGGGCTTTCATCCCCCAGGCCCTCCTTGCTCCTTCGGTCTCAGGTGCCAACAGCCGCAAACGACTCTTTTCGCTCGATGTGATTTTCTGGAGTTTTCTCGATCAGGTGCAGTCTCCCGGCGCTTCCTGCCGTGAAGCCGTGCGCAAGGTCCAGGCCTTTTCCTGTCGAAAAGTTCCGCCCCAGAAAGAAGCTCGGATGAGTGCCCGAACGACCGCCTACTGCAAGGCTCGCGCCAAGATTCCCCTGGACGTGCTCGATGGCATCCAGGCCCACCTTGTGGACCGCATCCAGACCCGCATTCCCCACAACGCGCTTTGGCACGGTCGTCACGTCAAGCTCGTGGACGGAACCGGCATCTCCATGCCCGACACCCCCGAAAATCAAGCCTCCTGGCCTCAGAGCAAAGGCCAGAAGCCGGGTTGCGGATTCCCGGCGATCAATCTGGTTGGCATCTTTTGTCTGCTCACCGGAGCCCTCATCAAAACCGCACACTCCGACCGTCACTCTCACGAAAGCCGTCTTTTCAAGAGCCTCTGGAACATCCTCAACCCTGGCGATGTCCTCCTCGCTGATCGTGGCTTTTGTTCCTATGCCGCCGTCGCCGGGCTGCTCGCCCGCAAGGTCGATTCCTTGATCCGGCTGCCGGAAAAAAAGCTCCGCAAGGCCATCTCCTCCCAACTCCCCAAATCCCCCAATTTCGATGTCCGGGTCACCTGGAAACGCCCGGCACAACGCCCCCGGGGATTGTCTCCCGAAGAGTTTGCGCTTCTCCCCGAAAGCCTCCCCGTTCGCGTGGTCCGCTACACCATCGCTCACCACGGTTTTCGCACTCAAGTCGTGACCATCATCACCACCCTGCTCGACGCCGATCTCCCCGCCTCCGACCTCGCCGATCTCTACTTTCGCCGCTGGCGCATCGAACTCCATTTCAAAGAAATTAAGATCCACCTCAAAATGGATGTTCTCCGCTGCCTGTCACCCCATATGGTCGAACGCGAATTGCGCATGCATTTCATTGCCTACAACCTCATCCGCTGCGTCATGCAAAAAGCCGCGCTCACCCACGATACCGACCTCGTCCGCCTCTCCTTTAAAGGCTGCCTGGATACCCTGCGCCATTTTGCCAATGCCGCATGTGGGGCCGACGACAAGCCCCGCACGATTTCCGCTCTCATTGACGAAATGCTTCTCGTCATTGCAAGCGACATCATCCCCCTCCGTCCGTTTCGCACCGAACCTCGTGTCCGAAAACGCCGACCCAAAAACTACCGCCTCATGACAAAACCTCGTCGGGAAATCGGCCCTCTTCCTCACCGAAAAACAGGCGTCGAAAACCCTCCCAAACCCCGCTTAAGTTAGTGCCATTCCACACTGACCCCAAGTTCCCCAAGTTCCCACGGTGCGAATTCTGGATACGAAGTTTGAATCCGGGCGGGAGATCTGCTTTCTTCTTGCTCGTGACCGAATACACGGAGGAAACCAAAAAGGGAATGACCCTGGACTCGTTGATCGATGAAGAAGCTGGCCTGCGGCTTTTGATCAACCGCTCCGGGGCCGAAATGGTTAGTTTGGCCCGGCGCGATGCCGAGGGGAATTGGCGCGGATTTCTCCACCGAGACGGTCAAGTCGAGGAGCCCGCCACCGGCTGGGCCAATCATGCGACCGTGATGGGATATTTTTTGCATCGCCTCTGGAAGGAACAATCGAGTTATCGCGGCAAGGTGATCCGGGGCGGCAACCACGGGTTTCTTCGGCATGTGGATTTTGGCCCGCCCGAGGTCCGCGACGGTGCCTTGGTCTATCGAGTCTCGGCTGACCAGATCCCCGCCGAGGCCTATCCGCTCAAAGTCTCCTTCGCCTTGACCTATTCCCTCTCGCGCGAGGGCGTTCGGGTCGAATTTGCCTTCACCAACGAAGAGCCGGAACTCGAGGCCCACGTGAGCTTTGGGCTCCATCCGGGATTTGCCGTCAACTCGCCGCGCACCTGCCGCCTGCATTTTCCGGCCGGGACCTATCGCCGCTATTGGGCTCCGGGGAATTTCCTCAATGGGGAGACCGAAGATTTCACCATCCTCGCTGGCGACATGCCCATGGCCCGGGAAACGCTGCCGGATTCCTGGCTTCTCGGGCTTGACCAACTTGCTTCGCGACAATTTATCCTCGAAGACCACGAAATTGGTCATCGCCTCATTCTCGACTTTTCCGAAGTTCCCTTCCTTACTGTCTGGAGTGATATGAACCCCTTTCTTTGCCTCGAACCCTGTTGGGGATTGCCCGACAACAATCCGCCCAAGGCCTTCGAAAACAAAAGCGGCATCCAGGTGATTGCGCCGGGCGCCACCTTGGAGCGCGGATTTGGTATTCTTCCGGAGATTCTCTCATGATCACGCTCTTGGCTTTGATTCTCAGACTCGTCGTGCTGGCGGTTTTCACCTTCGGATTTGTGGTCCTCTTTGAACACGGGACGAAGAACTACCTCGACCATGCCAAAGACGACGCGGTCGTACTCCAGCAATGGGTGGAAGCCAAGCTGGGAAGCGGAATGACGAAATCGGCTCCGCCGGCTCCTTCCTCCCCCGAACCCTCTTCCTCGCCCGAACCCTCTTCCTCGCCCGAACCCACTCCCGCGCCCGAACCCTCTTCCACGCCCGAACACGCTCCCGCTCCATCCGCTACGCCCGAGGCAACTCCCTTAGCCACTCCAATGGCCACTCCAATGGCCACTCCAATGGCCACTCCAATGGCCACTCCAATGGCCACTCCCGTGACGCCGCCGCCCATGCCATCTCCAACCGTGACAGCTCCGCAGGCCTCGGACGTGCCGGCGGCGGCTCCTTCGGACTGGCAATCTTTGCAAAACAAGCCGATTGATGACGGATTGGCCCCCCCTTCTCAATAACCCCAGCGTAGAATCCCATTATGGCCCTATCAGAAAAAGACCTCCCAGAAAACCAGCGAGCTAATTGGCTCAAAGCCATGAGCGCAATGGAGTTAAAAAACTACGGTTACGCGATTCAGCTCCTCCAGTCCGTACTGAAAAGCCATCCCGAGTTTCTCCTCGCCCGCCAGTTGGCACGTAAGGCCGCGGTGGCCAAAAGCGTGGGTAAAAAGAGTATGCTGGCCGGATTTTCCAGCGCATCTTTTTCGACCATGAAAGTGCAAAGTCTGATCAAGAAAGACCCGGTGGCGGCGATGGACGCGGCGGAGAAAATTCTCGAAGGCGATCCCTACAGTACCTCGGGCAATCATCTGTTGAAAGACGCCGCCTTGGCGGCGAAAATTCCCGAAATCGCGCTGTTTGCTCTCGAAACCATCATTCAAGGCAATCCGAAAGACACCAAAACGATGCACGAGTTGGCCAAGCTCTACATCAGCCATCGACTGCCCGAAAAGGCCGTCAATGTCTATGGCAAGATCCTGGAGATTGCTCCCAATGACCTCGCCGCGGTCAAAGGCGGCAAGGACGCCGCCGCTGGTGCGTCCATGCAAAGAGGTGGCTGGGAAAAAGAAGGTTCGACCTATCGGGACCTGATGAAAGATCAGGCCGAAGCGATCAACTTGGAACAACAGGGGCGTGTCGTCCGGAGTGACGATATGATCGACAACCTCTTGACCGATCTCTCTGCCAAGTACGAGGCGGATCCGGAAAATATTGATACCGTCCGGCGGATTGGCGAACTCTACGAGCAAAAGAATGACCTCGAAAGTGCGGTCACCTGGTTTTCCTACGCGGCCGGATTGAACACGACCGACTCCGCCCTTGTGCGCAAGGTCTCGGATTTGCGGATCAAGCAATACGACGAATCGATTGGCAGTTTCCAAGCCTACATCGCGGAGAATTCCGGTACAGCCGAAGCCACACAATGCGAGGTTGACCTGGAAAGAATGCAAAAAGAGCGCGCCGCGCTCCTTCTCGGAGAAGCCCAGAAACGGGTGGATCGCAACCCGACCGACTTGCAGACCCGCTTTGAGCTGGGATCGGTGCTGGTTGATGCCGGCAATTACAAGGACGCCATCGCCGAGCTGCAAAAAGCCCGTCAAAACCCGAACGTTCGTCTGCGGGCCATGAATCTTCTGGGCAAATGCTACACCGAACGAGGAATGTTCGACCTCGCAGCCAATACCCTCTCGACCGCCGCCGCTGAATTGTTGCAGATGGACAACGTCAAAAAGGACATCGTTTACAATCTCGGCCTCGTGTACGGGAAAATGGGCGAGAAGGAAAAGGCCATCGACTGCATGAAGCAAATTTACGAGGTGGATTACGGCTATCGGGACGTATCCGAGCGAGTGGAAGGTTCCTACAGCGATAAGCCTTAAGGCCAGCCCCAAGCCGAGGTTCATGAGGTTTCGCGGGAGCTCCTCTTCCCCAAATGGCCCGATTGAATAATAATTCGTCGGGAGCGTTTTTATGGGAAAGACCCCAAAAACCATGAAATCCAACGCTCCTACTCGTCTCGTCGCGCTGAAAGCGACCCTTCTCCCCCTGGCTCTCGCCGCCTTGGTCGCGATATCGCCATGGGGGTATGCCCAAACCGGTCCCGGCCCGCAAAACTCCGACCAGTACGAACAACTCTCCCCGGATGCTCTGGACGAATTGGTCGCACCATTCGCCCTCTATCCGGATGCTCTCATTGCGCTCATCCTTCCGGCCTCGACTGTGCCCTCGGATCTCACGCTCGCATCGCGCTATCTGGCGAACGGGGGTGCAGACTTTGAAACCCAATCCTGGGACGACAGCGTCATTTCCCTCTCCCGATATCCCGAGGTTGTCACCTGGATGGATGAAAACCTTGCCTGGACGACCGCCGTCGGAAGCGCCTTTGTGGCGCAGCCAGTTGATGTGATGAATTCGGTTCAAAGACTGCGTGCCGCAGCGGCGGCGGCCGGCAACCTCGATGATACCCCCGAACAACGGGTCGTCCGGGAAGTGGTGGAAGAAACTACCTACATCCGGATCGTTCCGGCCCAGCCGAATGTCATCTATGTCCCAACCTATGATCCGGTGGTGGTTTACTACCCTCAGCCGCCGAACTACGTCGGCAATGTCATCAACTTTGGGTTCGGCTTCGCCATGGGATCCTGGCTGAACTACGATTGCGACTGGGGCCGTCGCGGCATTTATCGCGGAGACTACAACCCCGGATGGAACCACTATGGTGGTCGCGGGGGAGGCGACCGGGTTGTGGTCCAGAACAATACCGAGGTCAATGTGACGAACATCACCAACACCTCGGCAAATCTCTGGCAACCCGGCACCAACAGTCGCCGTCAGTTGTCGCGGAAGAAAGACAACTACAATCAGCGAGTACGTGCCGCCAACCAAGAAGTTCGCACCGCCCGGCGTCAAGCCGCCGGCAAGCCCGACCGGGTAGCCCGCCAACTTGAAGCCCTCCCCCAACCTGCGCCGATGGTCGCTGATGGCAAGAAGGGAAAGAACCGGGCCCAAGCGATCGCCGCGAATCCCAATCCCGAGGTCACCCGGAAAAGTGATGCGAAAATGGGCCTGGCCGAATCGCCGAATCTGGTTGCTCCAGGAGCAGCCAGTCCGATCACCAGACCGGCCGACGCACCAAAGCGCCAAGGAAAGTCCAAAGCGCAACTCCCCACCGACGCGCCCGTTGTGGACACTGCCGCGACTGCCGAAGCAAAAACCGTCAAGGCCAAGCCATCTCCGTCAAAGAATACTCGTCCCAATACAGACCAACCGGACAACAAGAAGCAGACGGTGGCAATCCCGCGACCCACCTTGGCACCGGAGGGGAAACGCTCGATGAAAAAGGATGAGCGCCCGGCGACGAAACCCGATTCGAACAAGAAAGAGAAGGCCCAGCCGGGGATGGCTCCAGAAACCAGGAAAGAAAAAAAATCTGCCGGCAAGCCACCGTCTTTTCAGCCATCAACAGCACCGACCGTGCCTGGGTCCACGCGCGCCCCGCAAGTGCCGACCCAAGTCCAGGAATCCCGGGCCGACAAAGCCGCTTCTCAACGAAACGCCCCGCCTTCCCAGAAGAAAGTTGACCGTCCGAAGCCGACTCCGCAGGCACCTGCCAAGTCCGAGTCTGATCGGAAAGCGCCAACCCAAGTGACGGCGCCACGTCCAAGCCAGGTTCAACCGCCGCCCAGGGTCAATGCCCCGCAGCCAAAGAAGATGGATCGTCCGAGTGCTCCTTCGCAGGCCCCAAAACAAAAGGCTCCCGACCGCAAGGTCAAAAACCAAGACAACCGCCAGGCTCCGGCGGCCCCAGCCCAACCGCAACCTCTGCGGGAGAGCAAATCGGAAAGAAAACAGCCGCAAGCCGCCCAAGCCAAACCGCCGCAGCCAAGCACAGATGGTGGTGCTCCCCAGAAGCAGAAGAAGTAGCCCGAGGGACGAGGCGAAGCCTCGGCAACGAGCATAGCCCAAGCACCGGCCAGGTTTTTAATCATCTTAAAAATCGGAAGGAACTACTGCGAGGGTGCCGGACAAAAATCTTTCTGCGATTGGCCGAAGGAAATGGTTGCGAACGCCCTGGGTTGCGAAGCTCCTCCTGAGGGGGTTGCTCGCTGCAGGGGACCCAAGCGTCATTTTTACTGGATTTCAGCTCGGCGCAGTCAATCTTCGTTCGACGGTCACGACCAACTGGAGCAAATCGACAGGGTCTCCGAATTGGGTGTACACGGCAACGTCGGCCGCGTCCCGGCCATAGGCGATGGCGACCCTCGCTCCCTGGGTAATATCGTTTTGAGTGGGATCGAAAGTATACCAGCGCCCGCCGACATAGGCTTCAAACCAGGCGTGCAAATCCATCGGTTCCAGACAGTCGAGATAGCCGACGACCATGCGGGCGGGAATCGAGAGCGCCCGGCAGCAGGCAATCCCCAAATGGGCCATATCGCGACAGACCGCCTGCGACCTCCCATTGACTTCGCAGGCGCTGATGATCTCTTGGCCAATTCCTGGGGTGTAGGGGACGGTTCGCCGGATGTAATCGACGATTGCCGCGCATTGATCATAGCCCGGGATGAGTCCGTCCACGAGCGAAGCGGAAAGTTGGGTGAAACGATCCGATTCGCAAAACCGGCTCGGCAGAAGGAAGGGCAAGGTCTCCTCGGGCAGATTCTGGACTTCAATAAAAGGAGCCCCGAAGCCCGTGTCGGCCCCATCAACAACTTCGATATCGACCGAAGTGCGAATCGAAAATAGTCCGGCCGGCGCGACCAATCGCTGACAGAGGTTTCCCAAAGGATCCGTAAATTCTGCGGCCCTCACATTGGGGGTCATCATGTATTGTTCACGCCCGACCCATTGTTGCGAACCGCTCCGGGGCCGCAACATGAGCAGAAAAGGCGTCGGAACCGTGACGTAAAATTCCAAAGAGGTCGTTGCGTGTAACCACATGGAAAACAGGGGTTAGGGGCTGTAAAAAATCCCGCTCATCATCCCGCTTAGAACAACATCATGGCGGGATTCTCGACCAGCTTGCGCAGGGTGGAGAGGAATTCCGCGCCCACCGCACCGTCCACCACCCGATGGTCGCCACTCAGGGAGATGTTCATCCGTTCGCCGACGACGATCTCGTTCTTGGCGTTGACGACAGGCTTTTTCTGAATCGCTCCGATGGCCACGATGGCGGCCTGCGGGGGATTGATGATGGCAAAAAATTGGTCGATCCCATAGGAACCCAAATTCGAAACCGTGACGGTGCCCCCCACGTATTCTTCGGGTTTCAGTTTTTTGTCCCGGGCCCGGACCGCAAGGTCTTTAACCCCGGCACTGATTTGCTTGAGCGACATCTTATCGGCTTGGCGAAGAACCGGGGTCACCAACCCGTCTTCGACCGCCACAGCCACGGAGATATTCACTTGGGCGTGTTTGATGATGGAATCACCACCCCATGAAGAATTGACGTAGGGATGAGCGGCCGTCGCCCGCCCGATGGCCAGAAGAACAAAATCATTGACGGTCAATTTCGGCTCGCCGGCCGCTTCGTTGGCCGCGTTGAGTTCTTTGCGGATGCGCATGAGCGGTCCGGCATCGACTTCAATTGAGAGGTAGAAATGCGGATTCTGTTGTTTGCTCGCCACGAGACGGTCGGCAATCGTCTTCCGCATATTGGAAAGCGGGATCTTCTCGTCGCCTTCAGCAGCTTCCGCCTTGATCGGCGCCGAGGTGGCAACGGATGGCGAAGCGGTCGCAGGCTGGGCACCTTTTTCGGGCACATCTTTGGCGACGATTCGTTGACCGGGCCCGGTGCCGGTGAGGCCGGACAAACTCACTCCGCGTTCCGCCGCGATTTTTTTCGCTAGAGGGGAGGCCTTGACTCGATCCGATGAAACCTCGGTGTCGCTTGCCTTGGCCGCCGATTTGGATTCGGGAGCTTTCGTGGACTTCGATTTTTCGTCGCCGCCCTCGGCTCCAGCCGATTTTTCGTCGCATTCTTCTTCCAACTTTTCGCCTTCGGCCAGAATGAGAGCAATCTTGGAACCGACGGGAGCTTTGCCACCAGCTTCCACATAGATCTCCTGCAAAATCCCCTCGTCAAACGCTTCCATTTCCATGGTGGCCTTATCGGTTTCGATGTCTGCCAGGATGTCTCCCATCGAGATGGTGTCGCCTTTTTTCTTTTTCCAGCTCGCGATGGTCCCTTCGGACATCGTGTCGCTCAACTTGGGCATGGTGATTAGAGGCATGATGGAATTTTTATCAGCAGATTTCCCGGACTTTTTTGATAACCCGGTCCGGAGTAGGAAGTTGCAGAGGTTCGAGCGCCGGGGAATAAATGGCCGGAGCATCGAGGGAACAAACCCGTCCGACCGGAGCATCCAGGTCGTCGAAGGCTTTTTCCATCAGGAGCGTACAAATCTGCGAAGAGATGCCACAATACGGTTTGTTTTCATCGACCAAAACAACGCGATGGGTCTTGCGCACGGACTCGAGAATCGCGTCCTCGTCCAGAGGCCGGAGGGAACGCAGGTCAATGACTTCCGCGCTGATGTCGTGTTCGGCCGCGAGGGTTTTCGCCGCGTTGAGGGCAGTGAGAACCGCCCGCCCATGCGCGATGAGCGAAACGTCGGTGCCTTCGCGTTTGCAATCGGCTTTGCCCAGCGGGATGAGATATTCCTCCTCCGGCACTTCGCATTTCTCGCTGTACAGGAGGGTATTCTCCATGAACATGACGGGATCGTTGTCGCGAATGGCCGTTTTCATCAGGCCCTTGGCGTCATAGCCGGTGGCGGCGCTGACCACTTTCAGTCCGGGAATGGCCGAGAGCCAACTCTCAGGGGTATGCGAGTGGGTGGCTCCAACATTGGTGCCTCCATTGGCGGGGCCGCGGATGACGATGGGGCAATTGATGAGGCCACCGCTCATGTAGCGGATTTGGCCGGCGTTATTGACAATCTGGTCGTAGGCGACGGTGGCGAAACTCCAAAACATGAGTTCGATCACCGGACGGATGCCCAACATCGAGGCGCCCACGCCCATGCCGATGAATCCCGCTTCGCTGATCGGGGTATCCACCACGCGCTTGTCGCCGTATTTTTTCCATAATCCGCGGGTCACCTTATAGGCGCCATCGTATTGGGCCACCTCCTCGCCCATGAGAACGACATTGGGGTCACGTTCGATTTCCTCGGAAAAAGCCTGATTGAGAGCGTCACGATATTCGATGAGTGGCATATTTGGTAAGTCGGAGGTCGGAAGTTAGAAGTTTGAGGGAAAAGTTTGTCCCGGATCTGCTCGTGGAGGCAGCCCATGTCGATTTTGGTTCTCTTGCTGGAGGCAGCGGAAGCCCACTTTTTGAAGAACGTTGGATAGGCCGAAAGAATCGCAGCCTCCTGGGGTGACCTTAATCATTAAAAAAGAATTTTCCGGTTCGGCCCGCTTCGGTCTGCCGATCGACCTCGAAGTAAACGTCCTCAAAGATGCTTGCCTCGGAAGGTTGGGGACTATCTTCGGCAAATTTGGCGGAGGCGGCGGCTTCTGCCTTCGCCTCGGCATCGATGGCCTCGTATTGTTCTTCCGTCAGGACCCGCTCGTCGAGAAGGCGATTTTTGAAACACTGGATGGGATCGTGGTCTTTTTTGAAACGCTCGATTTCTTCCTCTTGGCGGTAGCCACCCTTGTGGTTCGCATCGGCCACGGAATGGCCGTAGTAGCGGTAGGTGTTAAACTCGAGCACCGTGGGCTTGGATTCCTGATGGGCGCGTTCGATGGCCTTCTGGGTGACTTCGCGAACCTCGTAAACATCCTCGCCGCTGGCTTGAGCCCAATCGATGGTGAAGGCTTCCGCCCGCTGGGCCAGGCATTTGTCGCGCACCGAGGACCGATCCAGGCTCGTGCCCATGGAATAGCCATTGTTCTCAATCACATAAATGACCGGCAATTCAAACAATGCCGCCATATTGAGACTTTCGTAAAAACATCCCTGATTGACTGCGCCGTCGCCGAGGAAACAGAGGGCGGCGCCGGTCAGGCCCTTGTATTTGATTCCGTAGGCGAGCCCAAGACCGAGGGGAGTCTGTCCGCCGACGACGCCGTGACCACCCCAATAGTTTTTGTCCGGAGCAAAGAAATGCATCGATCCGCCCTTGCCCTTCGAACAGCCCGTGGCTTTGCCGTAGAGCTCGGCCATACATTCATTCATGCTCATTCCGACCGCCAGCGCGTGGCCATGGTCTCGGTAAGCGGTGATGAGGTGATCATTGTCACCCATGAGGGAAGCCGCTCCGACCGCGATGGATTCCTGCCCGATATAGAGATGCAAAAACCCTCCAATCTTGCCTTGTTGGTACACCTTGAGTGAGGTCTGCTCAAAGCGACGGATCCGCAGCATCTCTCGGAGGAGATCGAGTTTTCCTTCGGAGGTCAGATTGGCATTGATCGACGCCTTGGCGAAGTCGGTGCTGGATGCTGCGGATTTTGGCATGGTCATTTCAAAGGGCTGAGTCGGGCTGAGTCGGGCTGAGTCACTGAATTCCGGACCGGAGACACCGAAACCGCAGCAGGCAATTTTCGCATGATCAGGCACTTTGACAATGCGGAAATTGCAGGTTTCTTTTTTCGACGTCCGTTGATGGGTAAGAGATAGAAATTCAGCCATCAACTTGCAGGGGCATGCGCGGCAACGGCCGGGCTTTCAATCAACCATCAACGGGCGCACGCCCGGAAGTTGCAGAAATGGGATTTCCCCTTGGTGCCAAAAGTCAGAGCGGGGTGGAATCGCCCACCGGCAAGGTGGAACTTGCCCGCCTTCAGGCTTAGACAGGTTGCCATCAAAGATGCGCCCACCATCAACAATCAACCCTTTTCGCAGTTTCCCGGGTAAACTTCTCCACTTTGGGCCGCGTGACGGCCTGATTGTAAGGATGGCCGGGATTGATTTCGTAAAAATCCTGATGATGGGCCTCCGCCGGGAAAAATTCCTTGAGCGGTGCCACTTCGGTCACGATCGGATCGGTCCATCGCGCCTGAGCCCGGTCGCGGGATTTTTCCGCCAGCAGGTGTTCTTCCTCGTTGGCATAAAGAATAATCGACCGATATTGGGTGCCGCAGTCCGCGCCCTGTCGGTTTTTTGTGGTGGGATCATGCGCGATCCAAAATAAATCGATGATTTTTTCGTAACTGATCACCGCCGGATCAAAGGTGATTTGAACCACTTCGGCATGCCCCGTCTCTCCACGACAAACCTCTTCGTAGCTTGGATTGGCCGCCTGTCCGCCGGCATAACCGCTGACGACACTTTGGATTCCCGGCACCGTCTGGTAAACCGCCTCGACGCACCAGAAACATCCGCCTCCAAGGGTCGCCAAGGCCGTTTTGTCGGAATCTGTCGGAGGAGAGGTCGTCATAGGAATTTACTAGATGGAATAATTCAATCTCACCAATTCTCTATGAGGATTTTCAAATCTTCAATGATGTCATCAATTTTTCGAAGATCGCGGCGGCGTCCCTTTTCCGGCTTGAACTCCGTCTTCCGCAAGACCGTGAGCATATCCCGAAGATCAATTATTTTGGCATGCGAGAGCTTTTTCCCCGGTTTCTCCACTCGAGCTCGGAGCTGACGGATTTCTTCTTCTCGTTTGACTGAAACCGTCTTCGCGATCTCTCGAAAGGTCCGATCCAGCTTCTCGAGCTCCTCCAGAACGATGGTTTGTGGCGTTGATTCTCCTTTCTCGATATGCATAAATCAATTCCACCTTCGCATATCATCGAGCTTTCTCAAGCGCGCTCCCTATTCTTCGTCAAAATCTCCTCACATTCCGAGCGGGTCAAAAAAATCCCCATGCTAAATAAGCCAACTGCATTTCCGCGGATAGGTGCGCTGCTCTCTCATATTTTGGCGACGGTCCCTGCGGATAAAAAGACCAATTTTTGTTGTAACTATTTAATAATAAGCATGATATGAGTAAAAATAAATTAGACCTTGTGTCCCTAGCGATCGCGGCTCGATCTCACGCCTACGCTCCCTATTCCCATTTCAAGGTGGGGGCCGCTCTCCTCGCTGAGAATGGCCAGGTCTTCACAGGCTGCAATGTGGAAAACATCAGTTTTGGGCTGACCCTTTGCGCGGAGCGAACGGCTTTGGTCTCAGCTATTGCGGCGGGAGTCTCGAGATTCTCAGCCATCGCGATTGTGGCCGATACCAAGACGCCGATCAGTCCCTGTGGAGCTTGCCGTCAAGTCTTGGCTGAATTTGCCCCGGAGCTTGAAATCTTGATTTCTACGCTCAAGGGACCGCCCGAGGTCCATTCGCTCGCAGTTCTTTTACCTCGCGCCAAAGCAGGTATTCTCGAAGTTACTCCCAACTAGATAATAAGGAGAAAAAAAATTTGCCTTTCTTCTTAATCATAACACTGTGAAAAACTCATCGAAATCGACAACGATCAAGCATACAAGCCTGTTCCACGGGGAAAATTCTTGCGAGTAACTTGAGGAACCGGTCCTGATCTATTCCCACAATCTCGAACCACCATGATTCATTCCGAACTTCCCCGCACCGACTCACAAGTTAATGACAATTTGTCCACAGTTGCTCGCTCCAATTGTTCCACGTGGAACATTGCCCTCGGGATCTTCTTTTTGGTCTGCCTCGGATTGATCGGGTGCAGTGAGGAAAAGCCCCAAAACTACCTTCGTGTAGGGATGGATCTCTCATATCCTCCTTTTGAGACCATCAATGAGGCCGGACAGCCCTGTGGCGTTAGCGTCGATCTCGCCCAGGCCTTCGCGGACTCCCTCCAGCGCCCCCTTCAAATCGAGAACATCCCCTTCACTGGACTAATTCCCTCGCTGAACACTGGTCGGGTGGATTGTGTCATTAGCTCCATGACCGAGACTGCTGAGCGGAGTAAGGCCGTCACTTTTTCCAAACCCTACCTGACCATTGGTCTCGCCGTGCTGGTAGGGGCAAACAGTGATATTCGGTCGCCAGCCGATCTCGATCAACCGGGCCGGACCGTGGCGGTGCGCCAGGGGACGACTGGGGAGGTCTGGGCTCGGCGTGAGCTAAAGCAGGCCAAGGTGTTGGCTCTGGAAAAAGAGAACGCAGCGGTTCTCGAGGTCGTCCAAGGAAAAGCCGACGCCTTCATTTACGATCAAATGAGTATCTGGCAAAATGCCCAAAGGCATCCGGATATGACCCGGGCAATATTGACGCCTTTGCGCGAAGAATCCTGGGCCGTAGCGGTGAAACTTGGCAATGAAGCGCTCAGAGACCAAATCAACACCTTCCTCGAGGCTTTTCGGGCCCAAGGGGGATTTGACGCTTTGGGCGACACCTATTTGAAGGACCAAAAGGATGCCTTCGCCAACGAGGGGCTTCCTTTCTATTTTTAATTTTTACGATGACCTCATGGGCGCAACTCTTCCGGGATGACCCCCGTTCTCCGGCACCCTTGGGTGCGAAGGTTGCCACGGTCGGAGTCCTCCTCCTCATCCTCTCCTTTTTGTCTTGGCTGGTGATGGCCGGCACGATGCCAAATACCGCTGCGGTCTGGGGATATCGTCAGGCGTTCTGGCAGGGATGGCTGATGACTTTGAAATTGTCGGCGGGAGCTTTGGTCTTGAGTGCGATTATCGGGCTGAGTGCCGCCATGGCCAAACGGTCCAAGATCCTCGTCCTGCGCTATCTGGCTATACTTTACATTGAAACGGTCCGAGGTCTGCCCCTCTTAGTTTTGCTTTTGACTCTCTATTATGGGGTCTTTCATGCCCTTGGATGGGAGAGCCGTCAGGGGGCAGCTGTCTTGATCCTCTCCCTCTTTGCCGGAGCCTATATTGCTGAGATCATCCGGGCAGGGGTTGAGAGCATCGGCCAGTCCCAGTGGGAAAGTGCCCGGGCAATTGGATTATCGAACTCTCAAATATATGTTTATATTATTGCACCACAAGCACTTAAGCATTCACTTCCTTCATTGGCTGGGCAATTTGCATCCTTGATCAAAGATTCGTCCCTCCTTTCCATCTTGGGCATCGCCGAGTTCACCTTCACCGCTCAACAGGTCAATTCCGCCACCTTCAGCACTCTGGAATCTTTTCTCCCCCTGGGGGTGGGGTATTTGATTTTGACCGTGCCTCTCTCGCTTTGGACCAAACACCTGGAGCGCACTTTGCGCTATGAAACCTAACCTATGATTGTTGAATGTGAGTCGGTGTCGAAAACGTTTGGGAGCCAGCGCGTCCTTCGAGAGGTGACGTTCCGAGCGGAGTTTGCCCATACCTTGGCCTTGATTGGCCCCTCAGGTGGCGGCAAGTCGACCCTGCTGCGGATTCTGGCCGGATTGGAAGATCCGGAAGACGGCACAATCACCATCAATGGACGACGCTTGAGCAGGGTGGAAAAAGAACTCGCTCTTTATCGAAGAAAAATCGGAGTGGTTTTTCAGTCCTATAATCTCTTTCCCCATCTCAGTGCGGCGGAGAACATCCGCCTTCCCTTGGAAAAAGTGCATCGGCTTGCAGACGCGAAGGAGCGGACCGATCGAGTCTTGGAGCGTTTTCAGCTTCAGGATCATGGCACAAAAAAACCCGCTCAACTTAGCGGGGGGCAGCGTCAACGGGTGGCGATTGCGCGGGCCCTCGCGATCGATCCGGAATTTCTCCTCATGGATGAACCGACGTCTGCTTTGGATCCGGAAATGACGGCAGAGGTCCTGGATGTGATTGCCGGACTGCGGGAGGCCCGGCAGCCTCTTATCCTTGTCACTCACGAAATGGGATTTGCTCGCGAAACAGCAGACGTGGTTGCCTTCGTGGCTGAAGGCAAGGTTTTGGAGTGTGGGTCCGCGCAGGAGTTTTTTGCGTCGCCCCAAAGCCCGGCCGCGACCAAATTCCTTAGCCGAATTTTGAAATACTAAGAGGAGGGAAGAGTTGCGATGAGTCTATGTTGGAGTACCGCCTTCAGGCGGCTCGGGATGCGGACCGGCTAAAGCCGGGACTCCGTGCGGTCCCAACGGAGGAACGACTCTGGTTAGGCAACCACTTGCGACGCTTTACCCGTCCGCCGCGACATTCCTTTTTCCCTTACGCTCCGATTCGTTCCTGGAGGGCCGCGGCGATGCGGTCGGCTTGGGTGTTGATGGCGCCTTGGTCGCGGCCTTCGATCAGAAGACGGATCTTGGGCTCGGTGCCCGAATAGCGAAGGAGAACGCGTCCCTTGCCATTGAGCTTTTGTTCGACCTCTTGGAGGAGCGATTGCACGTCGGTCAATGTTTCGAGATCAGGCCTTTCCCGCACCTTGAGATTACGTTGGGCCTGGGGATATTTTTTCAGGACCTTCTTGAGTTCGCTCAAGGGGTGTCCGGTTTCGTTCATGATCCTAAGGATTTGCAGCGCACTAACAATCCCATCGCCAGTGGTGGCATAGTCCCGGAAAATCATGTGCCCGCTTTGTTCGCCGCCCACATTGTGGTCGCCTTTGAGCATGGCTTCGATGACATGGCGGTCGCCGACTTTGGTGCGGAGGACTCGTCCGCCGGCAGCGGCGATGCTTTCATCGAGTCCGAAGTTGCTCATGATCGTGGCCACAAGCGTATTCCCGGCGAGTCGGCCATTTTTGAGGAAATCTATTGCCGCGATGGCCATGATCTCGTCTCCATCCACCAGCTCGCCATTTTCATCACAAAGCAAAGCCCGGTCGGCATCCCCATCGTGGGTGATGCCAATGTCGGCACGGATCTCTTTGACGAAATCCTGGATTTGATGCGGGTGGGTGCTACCGCAGTTGGCATTGATGTTGGTGCCGTTGGGGGTGTTGTGCCGGACGGCGACTTCAGCGCCGAGTTCGCGCAAAATCGATGGCGTCGATTTGTAAGCGGCGCCATTGGCGCAATCGACGGCGATGCGCAGGGACTCGAGCGTTTGACCCCGGGGAAAACTCTGCTTGGCAAACTCGACATAGCGACCGAGGGCATCGTCGATGCGAGTGGCCTTGCCAATCTTAGTGGCGGTGGGTCGAATGGAATCGATCTCGCCATTGAAGACCAGATTCTCGATTTGCTTTTCGACCCGATCGTCGAGCTTGTATCCGTCGTGGCGAAAAAACTTAATCCCATTGTCTTCATAGGTATTGTGGGAAGCGGAGAGGACAATCCCGGCATCGGCGCGGAGGGCTCGGGTAATGAAGGCGACGCCCGGAGTGGGGAGCGGCCCGATCACGAGGGCATCCACGCCCAGGGAAGTGATCCCCGCAACGATGGCATTTTCCAACATGTAGCCGGAGAGCCGAGTGTCCTTGCCGATGACGATCTTGCGGCGGTCGCCCTTGTGGTGCGGATAGCCGCCGGAGTTGCTGAAAATATGGGCTGCGGCCCGGCCCAGCTTGAGGGCGGTTTCGGCCGTCACTGGTTCGATGTTGGCGACACCGCGTACGCCGTCGGTGCCGAAGAGTTTTTTTTGGTTGCTCATTTGTTGGACGGGACCTGCAGGGAAGGAAAGGGATTCCGTTCGAACGAAGCCGGATTTTTCTCCTGGTTTTGCCTAATGAGATACCACAGGCAGCTCGCGAGAATTAGACACACGAGTTTTTGTTTCCAGTTGTGAGCTAGAATTTCTTTGATCGTCATTGTGCAGGAGAAGTTGGCTGAGAAGGTCGCGGAATTTATCGACGCTTAAATTGCGTTCTAAATTATCACCGTGACAAATGGAAACCTGACCGGTTTCTTCGGAAACCACAATGGTGACGGCGTCGGACTCTTCACAGAGGCCCAGAGCCGCCCGATGACGGAGGCCGAGATTACGGTCAAGATCCTCCCGCTGGGTGAGGGGAAGAATGCAAGCCGCGGCGACGATGCGGTCATTGCGAAGCACGACGCCCCCATCGTGGAGAACCGTCTTGGGTTGAAAAATTGTCAGGACCAATTCCTTGGAAAAATCTGCATCCACATGGACCCCCGTTTCCACAAACGGCTTCAGGTCGATGGCTCGTTCCACGGCGATGAGCGCTCCGAACCCCTTGCTGGCAATCTCGAACACCGTGTCGGTGATTTCTTCAATCGACTCGCGCCGTTTCGATGCCGAGGAAAAAAGAGAATGACTTCCCAGGTCGGTCAGGAGTCGGCGGAGTTCCGGCTGGAAAATAACGACGAACGCCAGAGCGAGGAAAACCGACAAGCTCCGCAAAATCCATCCGATGACCAAAAGGTGGAAAATCTGAGAAATGAGGGTGAGGGTGAGAAAAATGACTGCCAGCCCAATGAGGATGCGGGCCCCATGGGTCCCTCGAAGGTAGAGGTAAACGTAATAGAGGGCTGCGGCCAAAATGCCGACCTCAACCGGCGCCTGCCAGTTCTCAAAAATAAATTTGCCAATGCCTTCGATCACGAAAGAGAAGTGTAAAGCGGAAAGCGGAAGATGAAAAGAGGGGACTCACGCACCACAACGGATTCGGAGAAACGGCCAGGCTTTCAACGGTGAGAAGGATGAGAAGGTCAGCAGGAAGACGAGGGTCGAAAGGCGAAAAAGAAGTGGCTAGGCTGACGCGAGCCTCAAAGTGGAAGCATTGAGATTCTGGATTTTCCGACTTCCGACTTCCGCTTTCCACCTTTCCCCATGATCCCTTCCGTCATCCGGAGGGCCTCGTGGTGCGGGCGGGGTTCATGAACGCGAAAGATCCGGGCCCCTTCTTCCCGGCAGAAACTAGTCAGGGCCACCGCAGGCCAAAATCGGTCGGCCATGGTGGTGGTCCCGGCCAAAGAGGCCAAAAATGATTTCCGTGAGACCCCGATCATGAGGGGGCGCCGCAAAGGCGCGAAGGATTTCAGGGACTGGAGGAGCGCCAGATTGTGGGCGGGCATTTTTCCGAAACCAATTCCCGGATCCAAGGCAATCGATTCGGCCGAGAGGCCCAGTTCGACGGCCGCGGTGAGAGATTCCTGGAGGAAGGTCACCACTTCCGAGACGACATCCGCGTAGCGGGGGTGTTTCTGCATGGTGCGGGGACATCCTTGCATGTGCATGAGGACAACGCCGGCTCCGGAGCGTCGCGCGACTTCGGCCATGGCGGGGTCCCCCCGCAGCGCCGTAACATCATTGATAATATCCGCCCCGGCCCGGAGTGCTTCCTCCGCGACAATGGCCTTGCTCGTATCGATGGAAATGACGATTGAGCTTCGAGCCCGCAGCGCGCGAATGACCGGCAATACGCGTCGGAGTTCCTCCTTGGCGCTGACAGCTGCTGCGCCGGGCCGGGTGGATTCCCCCCCGACATCGATGAGATCGGCCCCAGCGCGCTCCAGCTCCATTCCATGTTCGACTGCGGTGACTTCCGAAGAAAAACAGCCTCCATCGGAAAACGAATCCGGCGTGACATTGAGGACCCCCATGATGAGGCCCTCATGAGTCAGGTCGAATTGCCCGCGTTTATGTTTCCAAAGCATTGAAGAGAATTAGGAAGTAGGAATGATGAATGATGAAGAAAGAGAGAGAACGCCCTGTCCGTCCCGCGAGATTGAGGCCCGCCACTCTCCCCTCATACCTTTCTTCAATTGGCCACCTTGAACAACACGATCCCGGAAATGATGAGAAAAAGGGCCAGCCACCGGAGGAGGCTGGCGGGATCTCCAAAAAAGGCCACTCCAACCAGAAACGTCCCCGTGGCTCCGATTCCGGTCCAGATCGCATAGGCGGTGCCCATGGGGATCTGTTTTTGTGCCAACCAGAGAAAGGCGCCGCTCAGCGCCATGCAGGTCACCGCTACGGCAATGCCGAACACCATCCGCCCCGGAGATTGAGAGATTTTTAACCCGAGCGGCCAGCCGATCTCGAACAATCCCGCCACGATAAGAAAGATCCACGCGAACTTCATGTCAACGCAGTCTTGACAATCTGTCTAGTTGGTAAGAGACACTTGAGTCCATGAGAGCATCGGTAGTCGATCTTCGCTACAAAACCAAGGACATTTTGGAATGTCTCAGGAAGCGGCAGACAGTGGAACTGACCTGCCGCGGAAAAATTGAAGGAATCATTATTCCTGCTCCGAGAAATTCCCACCAGCCTCCCATGGCGAGCCATCCGGCGGTGGGGATGTGGAAAGATCAGGAAGAACCGGTTTCCGCAGTAATGGAGCGTTTGCGAAAGCCCCGATTCCATGTTGGTTGATTCGGATGTCCTGATCTGGTGTCTGCGGGGAAACACCAAGGCGGCGTCTGCCGTCGAGAAGGAGGATCAGAGAAAAATATCCGTCATCACCCGGATGGAACTCATGCAAGGCTGCCGGGACCGAAAGGAACACCGTCTTCTTCGCCGGTTCCTCATGGATTACGAAATTGAAGTGATCGATCTTTCGTCTGAAATCGGACATCGGGCCGATACTTGGATGGAGGAATTTCATCTGTCCGACGGCGTGGAGGTGGCGGATTGCCTCATTGCCGCCAGCGCCGTTGTTCAGGCCGAGCCACTCCTCACCGCCAACGTTAGCTATTTTCGCTGTTTCTCGTCCCTCGAGATTCAACCCTTTGTTCCCTGAAGGGGTCAGAAGGTCAGAAGGTCAGAAAGTGAAAAGTGAAAGGTGGAAAACCCTGCGTGGTAGCGCATCCTGCTGAAAGCAGCCCGAAGGGGTTTGGAGCCTGGCCGCAAAGAAGGCAACCCAACCGGAGTAAGGCGGAAATCTCAATCGACCCCTGGCATTTACCGGCAGGGAGGGACATCGGCCCCGGTGGCCGTTTCTATTTCAGGATGCGCTCCGCGCAGGGTCCTAATTTTCGCGCCCTTTGCGGCCTTTGCGTGAGGCTTTTTCTTTTTTCTCCAGCCGAATGGCGGCCGAGCGTCCGTGGGCATCCAGACCTTCCAAAGTGCTGAAGGTTGCCAAGGTCGGCAGGGAAGCCTTGAGCGAAGGCTCATCGTACATGACCATGCTGGTGCGCCGTTGGAATTGATCGACAGTCAAACCGGCGAAACTCTTTCCGGCTCCCCCGGTGGGGAGTTCGTGGCTGGGACCAGCCAGAAAATCCCCGGCGGCAACGGGCGAGAAGCTCCCCATAAATATCGCTCCGGAGGAATGCAGACCAGAAGCCATTTCGCCGGGGGCTTCGGCCGCGATGGCGACGTGTTCGGCCGCAAATTGGTTGGCAAACCGGACCATGGCGTCGCGATCTGCGACCAAAACCAGGGCCGCATTTTTCAGAGCCTTGGCCAATTCACCGGCTCGACCCAAGAGAGGGATCTGTTTTTTCAGTTCCGCCTCGACCCCGCGAAGGAGACGCTTGGAATCCGTCACCAGGACGGCGATGCTGCCTTGACCGTGTTCGCACTGGGCGAGGAGGTCCGCCGCCACCCAGGCGGCCTGGGAGGACGCATCCGCCATGACCAAGACTTCGCTCGGGCCGGGAAGAAGGTCGATGGCGACCTGGCCGAAACACTGACGCTTCGCTTCCACTACGTAGGCATTTCCCGGACCGAAAATCTTCTGCACTGGCCTGATCATCTTTGTTCCCTCCGCCAGAGCGGCGATGGCTTGGGCACCACCGGCGCGGTACACCTCTGTGGCTCCACATTCAACCAAGGCACCCAGGAGCGCCGGGTGAATCGATCCATCGCGTCCGGGCGGCGTCACAACGACAATCTCGGGGACGCCGGCGGTGGCGGCCAGAGTACAAGTCATGATGGCGCTCGAGACCAGCGGCGCGGTACCTCCGGGCACGTAAATCCCGACGCGTGGGAAGGGGTCAAACCGCTCCCCCACGATGGCCCCTTGTTTGTTCTTCATGAACCAGCTTTTGCGCAGACTTCGCCGGGCAAACGCTCGTACATTCGCCCGGGCGGCAAGGATGGCTTTCCGGGTGTCCCCGGTGAGTGAGCGTCTGGCAGATGCCAGTTCCGCCGGGGAGACAGACAATTCGGCCGGCTTGAGCTTGGGCCCGCCGAATTTTTCCGTATAGCGGAGCAGGGCCTTATCGCCCTCTTTCCGTACTGCGGCGAAGATTTCCTCCACCACCATGCGGACCTTCGGGTCCGAGGTGGCCCGCCGATCCATTTTCTTCAGCTTTTGGGCGTAGTTCCGGTCTTCGGGACAAATGATCTGCATAAGGAGAAGAAAAGGCTAAAAGCTAAAAAGCTGAAATACTAAAAAGCTGAAAGCAGACGAAGAGTGCCGGGTTGCGGGGGGAGCCCGTGATTCCATCGTGTCCCAAGCTTACTTTTTTCAGCTTTCAGAGTTTCAGTTTATTCTTCGAGCTTCACCCCGGGTTTCATGATTTCCGGGGCCAGTTCGGCCACGAACTCTTCGAGCATCTTCATGGTTTTGGCTTCGGATTTTCCGTTCGGAGCAAGACCTTCCAGAACCGGAGCACTGACGATGACATAGGCCCAACGGTGGTTGATATTGTGAACGACGCGGTCCCAATTGGCGTGGGCCAGCCGCCTCCAATGGAAGGGCGTCGTCATATTTTTGCCGACGAACCAATAGAGAAAAATAGAGTTGAGCTGCTTTTGCTCACCCGGGCGGACCTCGATAGGGCGGGCGATTGAAAGCTTCATCACCGTGAGGGTTTTTCCATTGTCGAGGGTGATTGGCACGGCATGGCCGGATTTGAGGTTCCAACCCTGGGCGGGCAGACAAATTTCCGGGCGATGGATGCTGCGTTTCTCGCCGCCAGCGAGAACGATTTGGCTGGAAATCCGATCCCCTCCAAAGTCGGTGTACTCCTTTTTGGCGAATTCCGTATCGCCGGGCAACAGAAGCCGTTCGGATTCGGTCACGGGTTGCTCGGCACCGGTGAACCCGCCGACCAACTCGGGGAGGGTCATGAGGACACCAGCTTCCGTGCCGGCACTGATATTGGGTGTGGACCGGCAGAGAAAAAACACCATCGCCGCGAGCAGGAGAACGATTCCCACCCGGACGAGGAGAACGCGGCCGCGGAAAGGTTCAATATTCGTCATGAGAATTTGGGGATTTATTCGAGGCTGCCTGGGCTGGACCTGGGCGGGACGAAGATTTTGTCAAAGTCTTCAGATTGGAAAAGACCCGGGGCCAATCGGCGTTGAGCAACTTGCCGATGCCAATGAGCCCGGTGAGGGCCACGATAAAGACCAGGAATCCGGAAAGCATGTGAAGGAAGCTGGGATCATCGAGCGTCCCGATGGCAACTTCTGATCCCATGGCGATCGTGCCAAAGGTGAGCATGATGATGCGGGCGAGGTTGCCCAGCACGGCTAAGGGAGCGGCGCAAAGAAACATGACAATTTTTCGCCAAGTTCCCGGCTGGGTGAAGTAGCCATAGAGGGCCGCGACCATCATGAGGGCAAAGAGGGAGCGGATGCCGCTGCAGGGATCGGCCACATCCACCGAAAAGCGGGCCCCCGTTTTGAGACCGGAAAGCTGATCGGGCGCAGAGAGGATGGCGGTACCGACCTTGATTGCTTCCATGCCGAAGAGATTGAGGACGCCGACGCTGGCCTCCGACATGACCATGCGCAGCGGGAAGGCGACCATGTTGTCGAGAAAGGGCACCGGGTAGAGAAAGACCAGAAACCCCCAGGCAAAGAAGAGGTGCCGGGTCCAGGTCCACCCACAGAGCCAGAGGAGGAGTCCTCCCGAGAGGATTTGAAAACTGGCATAACCGAGGTAGATATTGTCGGCCCGGAAGCCGAGCCAATAGATAAAGAGCCCGAAGACGACGACGCCAAGTCCTGTCCAAGAGGCTTGAATTTCGGCGAGATGAAGTTCCTTGCGCTTGAAGTAAACCATGGCTCCCACGGCAAACGGAACCAGATAACAGTGTTGCCAATCGCCATTATCGGCCGACCAGAGGGTGCCGGCGAAGTGGAGAACGGTGACAAGATTAGCTCCATAGCCGGACGCATACGGCGTTAAGGCATAGAGGGCGGCGAGAACGAAAATGGATATGCCGAGGGTTGCCCAAGCGATCAGACGTTGTCCGGATTCGGACGGAGGCAGTGAAATTTTGGAAAGGGTCACGGGCAGTAGATCTTGGGCTAAGATGTAATTATCTCTGATTTGGGAGGCGGTGCAACTCCGGAGCTGGTAGCGGGTGCAGAGTGGCGGGTCACGGGAGGCGCTTCTTTACCCGTTACTCGCGACCCAGGCCGCTTTCCTCCAGAATTTCTCGCACTTGATTTTCCACCCGATCGACGGTGACGGATTCGAGACAAACGACCGAGGGCATGACACAGCGGTCGATGCAGGGTCGGAAGCGGCAGGCGTTCGTGGCCACGACCTGGTCCTCGTTTTGATAGGGAGCAAACCAATCGGGGTTGCCGGAACCGAAAATCGTCACCACCGGTCGACCGAGCGCAGCGGCGAGATGGGATGCCAGAGAGTCATTGCACACCACGACCGTCGCGGACTGAATCATCCGAAAGAGCGTTGGCCAGTCTGGCGATGAGACCAGGAGTTGATGTTCATTGCAGGGATGGGGCGCCGCTTCTCCAGGGGGGGCGACGATGAGTGCGGCCAGAGGGGGAGCGGACGCCAAACGCTCGAGGAGAGCCTGAAATTTCGGCCAACGTTTGGTCGGGAGCCTACCGCCCGGATGAAGAAGAAGAATTGGCTCGTGGCGATGCGCGTCGAGAAAGCGTTGGACCTCCTCCGATAACGCGAGGGGGCGCGGCGTGATCCAGGGGCGTTCAAAATTCGGAGCGAAATCAAGCGCCGCGGCAAGTTGCGTCCAGCAGTCGAGGTGACTCTGAGAGGAGGACTTCCGGGTCAAGCATCGGGTCAGGAGAGGCCCGGGGGTGAGTGTTTGCACAATGCGGGAAAGAAATTTTCCTAACTGCAAACGACGCCGGCGCCACGGCAAATCAGGCGCGTAATAATTTTCCCGGGTCATCGGAAATCCGACCCGCTGCCCTGCTCCGGAAAGCCGCATGAGGCTGTGGACCCGCGCGTCCGCCCAAACGCAGGCGACGACATCGCGGGCGCTCAATTTCAGTTTCCGGACCGCCGCCAGCCGACTGGGCCAGGATTCCGGAGCTTCCAGGATCTCAAGATCCGGGAGGATCTCGCGAAGAAGTCCGCCCACCGACGGGCGGCAGAAAATAGTGACCCGAAAATGAGATCCGGCCGCCCGGAGGAAGGGCAAGGCCAAGACGGCATCTCCCAAGTGGTGGAGCTCAAAAACAACAAGGCGAAACATCGAAGAAAATTATGAAGGATGAATTATGAATTATGAAGCGAAAGTGATGCGGCGGGGAAGGGAGGCTTCGCTTTCGCAAAATCGCACCTTCTTACTTTCCCACTTCCCCACCTCCCCACCTTCCAATCCGGGCGAAGACGGCTCGTTTCAGACCATAATATTTTTCTCCTCCGAGACGCATCCAGAGGGCTTCCAGGCGGGGACGGACAAGCATTCCGTAGCGGGCCTGCATGAGAGCCGCTTCCTCCCAGGCGGGAATGAGGGCGCGGGACGTTTTTGCTCCGCCATGCAGTCGGCAAGTGGCCAGGGGTTCAGGCAAGTACTGCCATCGGGTGTAGGCGCCGATCCGGAGCCAATATTCGTGATCCATACAAAACTGGAGTTCCGGATCGAATTCACCAAAGCGCTCCAAGACATTTCGCCGCCAAAAAACCGCGGGCTGGATAAGGAAATTTCCACTGCGGAGGCGGGCCGAGGAAAACGCTCCCGCGGACTTCCGGCGTTTCCAGCCGGAGGCCCCCTCCAAAAACCAGCCATCGCCAAAGACCACATGCAGTGAGGGATCTGCGGAGAAGACTTCGGCCACGCGGGTGAGGGCGTCGGGTTCGTAATAATCGTCCGCGCAGAGATAGCCGAGGATTTCACCGGTGCTGCGCCGGAGTCCTTTGTTGATGGCCTCGGTTTGACCGCAGTCGGGCTCGCTGATCCAGGAGGCAAAGGACTGGGCTCGGAGAATCTTTAGCGTTTCGTCCGTACTTCCCCCGTCGATGACGATATGCTCAACCTCACCGCCGGCCTTTCGAACCGAGGCAAGATTCTCAGCCAGCCATCGGCCTTGGTTGAGTGATGGAGTGATGATGGAAAATCGCATGAGGGGAAAAAGGATTCAGGATTTGGGATTCGGGATTCGGGATTCGGGGGACGGGTTCTTGCGGAGACTTTCCTGAATCCTGAATCCTGAATCCTTTTTTCGAACTTTCAGTTCGGAAAAGAGTTCTTCGTAGCGATCGACCACGCGGTCCCAGCTGAATCCAGTTTTGGCGCGGTCAAGGGCCCGGCGACGGAGTTCTTCGCAACGTTTAGGATCACCTGCCAGCGCAGTGAGTTTCTCGGCCAGAGAGGCGACGGGATCGGGTCCATCGAAGGCTTCGCCGGTGTCGCCGAGAACCTCGCGGGTGGCCCGACAATCCTGGTAGATAATCGCCGACCCCATGCCGAGTTGATCGAGTAAAACCAGTCGGGTCGCTTCGATGGAGGCCGGCATGACGAAAATCTGGGCCTGGCGGCTTAACTCGAGGTAGGCTTCTTCATAGCGGGCTCCGGTGAAGACGACGCGTTCGTCGGCTAAGGATTGGAGGTGGCGGAAGTGGGCTTGTTCATAGTCGGCGGCGCCACAGATGACAAGTTTGAGCGGGCCCTGGTACTTAGCAAAAGCTTCCAGTAAGACATCCGCCTTATTTTCCGGCGTGAGACGGGAAACAAAGAGAATGTATCCACGGGGTTTCAGGCCCCAGCGGTCGAGCTCTTCCTGACCGACCGGACCGGTGCGGATATTCGCTCCGTAGCTCAGATAGAGTGGCGTCGTCTGATAGTCTTTTTCGTAGCGGCTCACGATTTCCCGGTTGTCCGCGATGATCCGGTCTGCCATCCGCGTGGCCCAGCGTTCACTCATATGGAGCCAAAACCGGCCGGCCGTACTCCACTTGGAACGGCGGAAATCAGCGCCATCGACATTGATGATGACCTTTTTTCCGCAAAGCCGGAGGAATCCGCCAATGAGCGCATTGCCGACCCCGCAGAGATAAATGAGGTCATAGTCTTTCCACAGGGCGTGCAGGGCCGAGAGTGCGGTGTGGGAAATCGTGTCGAGGCTTTTGGTCGGGATGGTGGGCAGGCTGTGGATCCGCATCCCCTGGTGGAACCTCGTATGGGGAGAAAAACGCGGATAGCGATTGTACACCGTCACGTCATAGCCACGTTCCACCAAGCGGCTTCCTAGTTGCTCCACCACGGTTTCAAACCCTGAGTAGCGGGCCGGGACGCCTCGGGATCCCAAAAATGCGATGTGAGGCAGCGAATTGGCAGGTGCTTTCGGCGTTCCCAGAATTCCATCCCGGCAGAGATAGTAGAGAAAGAGGGAATTGAACTTGAGGTAGCGAGCGCCGAGGCGGCGGGGCTCTTGATAGAATCGATAGAGCCAGGTGAGCCCTCGGCCCTGCATCCAAGGAGGGGCGTAAGGTCGGGTTCCTGCCAGAAGCTCGAAGGCATCGCCGACGGCAAAAAATACGCCCCGCTGGTGACGGTGAAGGTTTTTTAGAATCCAGCGTTCCTGGCGTTCGCCACCCAGGGCCACCCAGATGAAATCGGCCCCGCTTTGGCGAATGCCGTCGGCAAAAGTGGCTTCATCCTCCTCCGTCCACGCCCGGAAAGGCGGAGAATGGATACCGGCGATGTCGATGTCTGGTTGCAGCGTTTTGGCCGCAGTCACCATCCGTTGCAAACACTCCGAGGTCCCGCCAAAGAAATAATGTTTCCAAGGTTTGGGGGTCTTTGTGAGGACATGACGCATCAAATAGGGTCCATAGACCCGGTCTTGGAGGTCTGCGCCTTGGGCATTGAGTCTCCAGATGAGCGGATATCCATCCGGGACCACCAAATCAAAATCGGCCATGACAGCACGAAAACTGGGATCGTGCCTGCCGAGGGCGATGAGATGGGTGTTGCAGGCCGCGACGGCGCAGGGAATCCCGCTCTTTGCCATCCGGAGGGACGCTTTCAGAGCAGAATCATAGTCCACAACATGCACCTCCGTGCCCAAAATCGTGAATCCGGGAATGGCGAAGTCGGTTTCAGCGATCATAATTTTGAAGCCGTTGGCGCAGCGACTGTCCGGCTGATAACCCGGCCGGTTGGCCACCAAGGGCCCCGTGCCAGAAACAAAAGAACGCATCCCGCAACGCTTGCCAACGAAATCCATGGGTACGAAAAAACCGCCGAAAATTCCCAGGCAGATAGCGCTTCATGTGGCGACTTTCGGCGGCATGAAAGGAGAGATAGCTGAGATTTTGGAGAAGAGAACAAAACTTCAAGTAATCGGCGAGCCGAGCCTTATGAGGGTCCGGATTTTCCGGAGGCAGGTGGGGAACCGCAACCCGACAGGTGAAAACCGCCGTCGTCTGGAAGGCGATTCGCATGGAATATTCCAGATCTTCTCCCAGCATCCAGAAATCTTTCCGATGCAGGCCGGTGTTTTCCAGCGCGGCTTTGCCCACCAGAAAACAGGCCCCGGTGCACCAGCAAAAAGGAATGGGGTCCTCGCCCAGCAGTTGCAAAGCCTCGGGGGGAGTGGTCGCGGCGCGAATGGCCGCTCTTAAATTGGTCAAAACGGGCTCGGGAAATGCCCAAAGCTGGCCGGCAGAATCTTCTAGAAGCGGAGCAATCGCGGCGGCCTCCGAACGGTGCATTTCCTCCCAAAGAATTCCCAAATCAGTGGGGGAAATCACCACATCGTCATCGAGATACCAAATCGCCTCGAGTTCTGGAAAGCGGGCGAGGGCTTCGCGGGCGGCATGAGCCCAACCGGCCCCCGGACCAGGATTGGAAGGATCCTCCAAAACAATGGTTTTGATCGGAGTCTGGCGGGCCACTTCCCGCGCGCCACCATTCGAGGCGTGGTCGGAGATGACGCATCCGGCTAAAGGCATTTCCGACGCGGCTAAGCCCTCCAGAAGCCGCAGCAGTTCCCCCGGGCGCTTATAAGTGACGATGACGGCGACGATGGAAGGCATTGAAGAGAATTATGAATTATGAATTATGAAGTATGAAGTGAAAGTGGAGGGGCACCCCGCCACATTCTAGCCGGGGACGGCGACCCCGGAGCATGCCGTGTGATCGGTTTCGAAACGACGGAATTGTTGGAACATCTGGGAAACACGTGTTGGTCACTCACCACCAGTTACCTTATACTTCTCACCCGCCACTCTTTCAGCGTTTCTTCGAGGGCTTCGTGGACCTCGTGGAGCTTGAGGCCAGCGTCGGCGAGTTTCTTGCCGCTGAGGACGCAGCTGGCGCGTTTGACCCGTCCCGGAGCGGTGAGGAATTCCTCTTCGCTGGAGAAAAACTGAAACTTTTTGTCGGTGAGACCATGTTGACGGAGCGCGGCGGCCACCTCGCTGGTGCGAATGGCTCCGGGATTGGTCACATTGTAAATGCCGGCAGGAAGGCGGCGTTCCAGGCTTTCCACTGCGGCGTTGGCAAATTCCTGAAGCTGGGAAATCGAGTTGGTCACCTCGAGGAGATTCTCATAGCGGAGGATCTTGGTCAGATAGTTGCGGTCGTTGTCGAATTGATCGAAGGGGATGCGCAGCCGCCAGATCGTGGCCGTGGGACAGTCGGCCAGCACGGTCTCGGCCATAGCCTTGGTCCGGCTATACCAACTCGCTTGGGGATGGCTGAAAGCGAAGTTAGGCGGATCCTCTTCGGTGAAAGGAGAGCCATCCGGTCGGGTTCCATCGTAAATGCATCCAGAAGAAACATGGCCAAGCGGGATGTTTGCCTCCCCAAGGACTTCCCCCAGCACGGTGGCAGTCACCGTATTGGCGCTGAGAGTACGGAGTTTTTCCTGCTCGGTGGAATCTATATTAGGTCGTCCGGTGTATCCGATGGCATTGATGACATAGTCAGGGTTCAACGCAGCCACCATCCGGACGACGGCCTCTTTCGAAGTCGCATCCAGCTCAACGTGGGAAGGGGCCTCGTAAGGCAGTCCTCGCGATTGCAGATTGGCGGAAAACGCCTGGCCGACATAACCGGAGGCGCCGAGAAGAAGAATCATGAATCAGAAAAAGCTGAGAAGCTGAGAAGCTAAAAAATCCTGCGCGTCAACGCATCTTGAGAAGGGGTTACTAAACCCAGCGCGATTGCGCAACCTACAAAGGAGACCGACAACGGGCGGGCGCATGCCCGTTAGGTGCAAATACTGATTTTTCGAGGAACGGAAACGTTCCCGGGTGCAGTTGACTCCACGGGAGGTTCTTAAAGAAATCCGCCAACGCCCTCTTCACCCTCCGGAAGATGTCGCCGCGATGATCGCGAACAGCCACGCCTTGCGCCGGGAGGGTTGGAACCGGGAGGATCTCCCGTGAAAACCCGACTGCCCTTGGACACGAATGCGCTCATTATATTGAGCGATGTTTGGAAGAAGGCGGTACGGATGCCGTGGACTGGCATGAGTTTGCACGAAGTCCCTTGCTGGAGGAAGATCGCGAGCGCGCCCGGCGCATTCTCGAGAATCGCGTGACATCCGTAACTCGAGAAATTGCCGAAAAGCCGGCGGAACCTTTTAACGCCACCGGACGTCGCCGAGCTTTATCATTCATATCTCATAATTTTCTTCGCCCGATCCGTTCCCGCTGATTCGTGGAGGGGCAAGTTCCACCTTGCCCAAAGCCAGGCCAAGGTTGCCCCTCCGGTCGCCCTTCGAGTTCACGCTTAAAACAGTGCCATTCCTCCCTGACCCCCAGTTTCCCTATATTTTGCCTCCCATGGTGCCTTCCATAAGTGGTTTCTTTTCTTCTCGTGAGAGTCGCTCCACGGTGGCGATATCTATGAGGCCCGCGCGAATTTTGCGAAATGCTGGTGCGCAAACTGTCTCGTCTGCTATCTCATTCCCGATGCGCGTTTCTGTGGTTACCCTGCTCTATTTGGTGAATTCGGTCCAGGCCAAGCCTGGATCACGGGGAAATTGCATAAACGGGTCTCACGCAAAGTCCGCTAAAGTCGACAAGGCATGAATCGCTTCCGAAAAATTTTGTCCCCCCCTCCCTGGGTGGTGGCTGTGATCGGCTTCCTCATTCTTTTGCCCTCTATTTCCCGGCAGAGCCTAGGCTTGGAAGAGTCGCAAACCTGGAACTACGCCCGCCTGGATTCCCCGTCTGAGAGCTGGGCCGCGCTCCAGTCCGACCAGAATATTGAGGCGCAAATGCCTTTGGCGATGATCGCGGCGAGCGGGTGGTCGGAGGTTTTCGGGACGGACGAATGGGCCATGCGTTCGATCAATCTGCTCTGGCTGGCGGTGGCCCTGGCAGCTTTGACGCTGGTGGCCCGGGAGGCGAGCATGCCCTGGCTGCCGCTGCTTTTCGCCATCCAGCCGTTTGTCTGGTATTCCATGGATTCAGCCCGCCCACAGCTGATGCAGATGGCCGGCGGGGCTTTGCTGCTGGCGGGCACACTCAAGCTTCTTAACGGGTCCAATCGGTGGCTGAAAATCGCCCTCCTGCTCTCTGCGGGTTCCCTCATCCTCTGCGGCACAAACATCTTCGGGGTGGTGCCTTTGATCGTTCTCCTGACGCTTCTCCTCGGCACAGCGGCCTGGCGAAATCTCCTTGTCGCCCGGGAATCCAAAATATTCCTCTTTCTCACCGGCGGACTTCTTATGCTGATTGGTGTCTATTACCTCTCCACCCTGATTCGCGGTGCAGGAGAAGTCAAACTCTGGTCGGTTACTCCCCTTAATCTTCTGGCCGTTGTCTATGAGTTTCTGGGATTCACCGGTCTGGGACCGAGCCGCCAGGAGCTCCGCGAGATCTTGCGCGGAGCGGTTCCCGCTACGGAATTGTGGTCGCATCTGCCGGGTTGGATCTGCCTTGCGGGGGCCTACGCTCTGGTCGGAATCGCGGCGGCCAAATCGTGGCTGACCCGAGTGGAATGCGGCCCACGCAAACCCCCATTTCGCCTCTGGGCGTTTTGTGCGCTGGTGCCCGTGCTCAGCGGTTTCTTGCTATTTTGTCTGGCGACAGCTTATGGAATTCCCTTTTGGGGGCAACACCTGGCGGGCACTCTCCCGTTTTCGGTCACCACCCTTGCCGTGCTCATTCACTGGTCCACCCAGGGTCTCTGGCGGAGAGCCGGGCGGCTGGCGTCGCTCCTGGTGATTGGGTTGCTTCTTTTGTCCTCGGGCCTGATCCGTGGACTGCCGCGCCACAAGCATGATGACTATCGTGGCGCGGCGCGAGCGGTTCTCGCATTATCCACCCGGGAAAGTGTCATCTGGTGGGTGGCCGGGGAGGCGGGTGGCAAGTATTATGGGCTCACCTTCGTGAAAGAAGGGCCAGGGATCGTGCATTCGCCGAATCGTACGGTGGCTCCGGCATCCCTTCCCGAGGCTTTGGTCATCTCCCGACCAGAAAATTTCGACAGCCTTGGCATTGCCGGCGACTTGATCCGGTCAGGTTCCTACCAAGAAGTGGCCAAGCTTCAGGCGTTCGAGGTGTGGAAGCGCGTGGACAAGTGAGATGAGGGTGGAGAGATAAAGGCGAAACGTGGGAGGAAGAATTAACCACTTATGGGAGGCAAAATAAAGCCTTGCAATATGCGGCGGCGGATTTGGCCGACAGAGTCGGTTTTGGTTTGAGAGAGAGGCGGGCTGACCGCTGCGCGGTCTGGGAAAGCGGTGCGGAACGACTCACCAAGCCAGCTTGAGAGATCGCTCCGCTCCGCTGTCCCGACCTCCGACTCCGTCGGAGTCCCCCACCTCTCTCCTCTTGTCCCTATTGTGCCTCCCATTTTGCCTTCCATGAGTGGTTCAACTCAGTCTTCAGTCAGTCTTTAATCAGGGGTTCTCTCTGCACCACCTGCAACGGGTCGTGCGCAGCCCGAACGGCCAGGCGAAGAAAATTATGAGATATGAATGATGAAGCTCCGGGGTGAAAGAATGGGAATTCCGAGAAAAGGATGTATTTCCAACAGATCGGTGTCGCCTGAAATGATGGCATCCGCTCGTCCATTGATTGCCACTTCGAGAAACTTGTCATCTTTGGGATCTCGGCAGGCGCGTATTGGTCGCAGGATAGTTATGCGAATGGCGACGCGACTCAGTACTCGGAAGAATGACTGCCTTTCGACGCGGGACAAATATTTTTCAAACTTGGGCCGGGCGAGAACATCCGCCAATTCCTCCAACGTGTGTTCCGACACCAGCAAGTCTCCCGAAGAGAGGGCTTTTTGAACGGCCTTGGACGGCAGAGATCGAGGGCTCAGCAAATGACTGACGAGGGTGTTTGTATCCACCACCCAGTGGCGGCCGGAAATCATGCGCCGCTGAGCATGCTTGCGAGACCGTCTTCAGTAAGACCCGCCTTCTCGGCCCGATCTCCTACCCGCTGACAAAAATCCGCAAACTCGGCCCGGTTAATTCCGCAAAGTCGTTCATATTCTTGAGTGGAGAGCAGGACAGCCGCAGGGCGATTATGTTTTTGGATAAGAACCGGCTCTCGCTGAGCGAAATCCAAGATTTGGCCAAAGTTTTGTTTCGCTTTATTGGCTGCAACTGTCGTCATGACTGTCTAAAATAGACCAATTGGATGAAATGTCAAATGCGAGCAAAGTGGAATGGTGAGCGGCGAAACAGGCTGCGCTAAGACGAGAGGCCGAGGGCGTCTTTCCATTGTCGTCCGCGGTCGAGTAAACCGTGGCGACCAAGGGCATTTTCAAAAGCGATGTCATCAAATTTCTCAAGGCTAGCCAGATAGACAAGCCGGGCACGATCCTTTGGGCGACCAGTCGCAACTGCGATGGCCGCAAGGTATTCGGGACGCATAACGCGAATCCGGTGGCCCTCCCATTCGAAGGCGTGTGCTTGTTCGAGGGCTTCCGCCTCCAATCCGGGAGAAGCACTTAAAAATTGGACAGGAAAGCCGTGGATCAAGATCCCTTCTTCGTCGAATTCGCTGAATCCCATCTCGTTCAACCGCGTGAAGAGTTTGTCGAATGTGATCAGGATGCTTCCCGGCAGAGGTTCGAGAAAAACGAAAACATCAATATCACGCGTCGCCAGTGGTTCGCCATGAAAACCTGCGGCGGTAGCTCCTCCGAGTGCGTAATTTTTCAGTGTCCCGTCTTGAACGAGTTGTTCGAGAATGTCGCAGACTTCCTGCATTGCAATTTAATGTCTTCCAGGCGGCGGGTTTCAAGGATGAGTTGGCCGATCAGACGAACCTTCTCTGGCAAGGGCAGGGAAGCTTGTCGGTCTCGCCATCTCGGCATGCCGCGAGAGGATAGAGTTTTCGGATTCATTTTAGATGAGGAGAGGAGCGAAATGGCAGCCTAGTGTCATTGATAATGAAGGTAGTCGTTGGACTTTAGTGGCGCAAACCCTTTTCCCCGTCCGCCACGACCGAAGAGGACCTCACGCAACGGACGCAAAGGACGCGAAGGATGAGGGCGGAAAAAGCGCTGCAACGGGCCTCCCGGGCCGAAACCTCCGGACGGAAGGCTTGGATTAGTGTTTTCCATTGGGTTTTTGAGCGGCTGACCGGGAAGCTGGTGCCTCCCGATAGCGGGAACTTCGGGTTGGTTGATGCCAGGGGGGGGCGTGCAATTAATCTGCTTGGGGGTGATTGGGGAATATCTCGCAAAAATTTACCGGGAGGTTAAAGGACGCCCACCCCAGAGGACGCGAAGGGAAAGATGGAGGGAAGGATTGAAAGCCTGGCCGTTCCGACTCCGTCCGATCCGTTGCCTTGATACTTTTTCACCTTTCACCTTTCACCTTCCCACTTTCTCCGCAGTCCCCCCGACAGAACTCAGAGCGTCTTCCATCCCGCGTTGAAAGACTTCCACGCGATAGCGGTCCTCATAACGGGCGCGCCCGGCTTGGCCCATGCGTTTGCGCAGAGCGGGATCGGACAGGAGTGCGGCCAGGCTCTTGGCCGTTGCCGACGCATCCCGGACGGGAACAAGGTCGAAAGTGAAAATAAATAATTTCGCCTCGCGGCGAGAACCCATCCAGGGCGCCTTGAAAAAACCAATCATGCGTGAATGTATGCGTCATGAAGACCGCATCTGTCTATAGTGTCCAGCATAATTTCAGTCGGGTTCTTGCAGCCCTCTCCGACGGTGAGCCGATTGTGATTAAGAGGCGAAACGTGCCAGTGGCCAAGCTGGTGGCGATTGAAAAAAAATCACCGGAGTTGCCGAACTATTTGGACCGTCTTGACTCCACCTACGGAAGTCGGGTGGTATCAGATTCGCAATCCATTTTGGATGAGCTGAGGGAGGAGCGGTTTTGAAGATCTATTTTGATCCGGGCATTCTGCTCAAGCTGTATGTTCGCGAAAAAAATTCCCCGGACGCGGTCCGACTCATTCAGACCCATGGGACACCAATTTGTCTGAGCGAATTCCAACACACCGAGCTGCGAAACGCCCTCCATCGGAAGTGCCCCTAAGTAAGCGCCATTCCACCCTGACCCCAATTTCGGTTTCAAAGCCACGGCATCAAGCGCGAATTGAAACGAAGTTTCATTTTTCTTGGCAGATATTTCAGATGGTAATACATTCGGTCTTACATGAAGACGGTCACGGTAAAGATTCCCGACGAACTGAGCCTCAAGTTACGAAAGCGCGCGACCGAGCGGAAGGAGGGGTTTTCGGAGACGATTCGGCGGGCGATTTCCAGGGAATTGGAGAGTGAGGTGGATTTTACAACTCTGGCGGCTCCTTACAAGGGGATGATCCGTGGACCACGAGATCTTTCCAGCCGCGAAGGGTATGAACGTTCGGACTCTCGTTGATGCGGGTCCGCTCATCGGTTGGCTCAATGCCGCCGACCAGTGGCACGCCTGGAGCGTTTCCGTGTTGTCTGCGACAAGAGGCCCTTTGCATACAAGCGAAGTGATTTTGGGCGAGGCCTGCTGGAATCTTGGAGGAAACTCCCAACCGGCCCATGCGCTTTTGTCCCTGGTCAGAAAAGGAGCTCTCCAACTGTTGCGCCCCTGGCCGACACATCTCGAACGAACCCAGGAACTGATGATAAAATATCCTCAGATGGATGCGGGCGATGCTTCGCTTGTCACTCTCTCGGAGGTCTTCCCGGACGCGCAGGTGATTACAACAGATCGTAGAGATTTTTCCATCTACCGACGGTTTCGCTCCCAGAAAATCCCCGCGATGTATCCGCGATAGGGCGGGGAGGGAAAAAAGCGGAAAGCGGAAGGATAAAATGGGGAAAGAAGAGGAGTCAGGCGTCGAGATGCGGGAGTCAGTGGAATTGATCGAACCACATTCGTCTGATCGGGCCAGGCCCGGGTGTAGCTGGGGCCGCTGACCTCAGCAAAACCACGCCACCCGGTACCCGTCACTCTTTACCCTAGAAAAAGCAGTTGATAGTTGATGGATGAACGTCTTCTCCATTGCCACCGGGTAGTCGCTGGCCATGCGTCGATAGCGTGAGGACGTGAGGTCAAAGGGTTTTCCCGTCGCGACAGAAATGGCATCCCCAACCCAGGCGATCATGCGAAGGAGTGGCCGGGGGATTTTTGGTGCCGGGCGCCGCAAACCCCGCGACAATTACCCCCAATGTCAAACCGCAAGGCCTGACCCGAATGGTGACCCGAATGGCGGGACCGTCCCCTGATCATCTTTTCTTGCGTTTACGCGTGAAACATGAGAGGGTTCACGCATGAAAACTGCAACTGTTCGGGATATCCGAACCAGATTTCCCGAAGTAGAGGGGTGGTTGGCCGAGTCTGGTGCGGTTGGAATTACGAAGGCCGGGCGGATGGTTGCCAAGTTGGTTCCAGCGGACCCTGCGGACAACGAACCGGCCCGGTTGGATTTTATGCGACGCTATGCAGCCTCGAAGGATGGCAAATCAGGCGAGGCCGATATTTCAGGCATTCTGATCCGGGCGCGGGAATGACCTTTTGTGATTCCTCATTTCTCGCTTCGCTTTTTGTGGAGCGCGACGCATTGCATGTTCCCGCCTGCAGAATTGCCCAGCGATTCACCGCGCCGATGCCCTATACTCTCCTCGGAGAACTGGAGGTGTTGAATGCCCTCAATCGCGGGCTTGGCGAGAAAATGATCGACCACGCGAGTTACGCCGCCACTCTCAAAAAAATCGCCGGTGATGAGGCGGATGGATTTCTCATCAGGCGCGCCATCAACCAAGTCCGCCACTTTGAGAAGGCCCGGCAACTTTCCAAGCGATTCACCGGAGAGATGTGTTGCCGCTCATTGGATTTGCTACAGGTTGCGGCAGCCGTGGTCCTTGGGGCGGAGACCTTTGTCACTTTCGACGCGAGACAAGCCAAACTCGCGACAGCGGCCGGTCTTATTGTCATTACCCTAGAAAAAACGGTTGATAGTTGATGAGGCCATAAAGTCTTCAATCTGTCATCTGCCTGAAAATCCGGGGATAGTTCTACTGCTTTCTACGCGGTGCCTTGGAGTCCTCACTCCAGCGCAGCTTCGGAGTGTTGAAAACGGTTGATTTTGTTACAGGTCAATATTCTATTCTCGCAGTTGGAATTCGGGCTGCTGGCGTAACCATTTGACCGTCTCCGTAATTCCCTCATCCAGGGAATATGAGCCGCGCCCCAGGACGGCAAAGGTCTTTTCAATCGCCACCGGGTAGTCACTGGTCATGCTCCGGTAGCGCACGGACGTGAGATAAAATGGCATCTCCTCCCAGGGCGATCAGCCGAAGGAGGAAGGAGTGGACGAGGGATTTTCGGAACCGGGCGCCGCAAACCCCGCGACAATTCCCCCCCAATGTCAAACCGCAAGGCCTGACCCCTTTGCTGACCCCTTTGCTGTTGATCGGCCAACAGAGTGACTCAAGGTAACTCTTGGACATTCACATCTTGCGACAGAATATCCGGCCGTAACCGGGCTAAAGGAGCCAGTTTCAGACCGAGAAGCTGGGCGGCTTTTCGCATGCGCGTGTCCGTGGTCAAAATTCGGCGGCACCCCGCCACATAGGCCGACGCCAAATGAAGCCCGTCAAGGGTGCGCAACGGTATGGGTGGCGCGTGCCCGTAACACATCGCGGCAATGCGACGGCATTCCCGGCGAATATCCTCTCCGAATGGGAGCAAAAGGAATCGACCGGCGGCGGCATCAGCCTGAAACTTCTCGTCGATTACGATCGCGGATCCGGGAGGAATTTCGCCCCGCATTTCTTTTTGGTGAAGCGCGAACATCAATTCCGAAGTCAGCAAAACGGATGACCATAGCGGCCCGCTTTGGGCAGCGAGCTTGTCCAAATAGAATTCCGAATTTTCTTCTTCGCAATAGAGTTTGATGACACAAGACGTGTCCCAATACTCCTTCATCTTCCGCGCTCTTCCCGCAAGTCGTCCAGGACGGAATCTTGGACAGTATCCACTTGGGCGCAGGGATACTTTTGCTGAATCGTTCGGAGTTCGTCAGCCCATCCTGTCATCTGGGAAGGCGATTCCGCGACGAGGCGGGCCATGGGGCGGCCCCGGACTGTTATCAAGACCTCCTCGCCACTGGCGGCACGGTTTACAAGCTCGCTGAGATGAGCTTTTGATTCACGCAAAGTTGCAATCATGTGACCAATGTAGTCGCATGACCGGATCCGTCAACACGAAGGGCTAAAAATTCCGGGGAACCAGGCGGTTTATCAGACCGACGATACCGCTGGCTTTTCGTATAACCGCATCAACGGGTAGCGCGTCTTCACCCTGCACTGTTACCTTCCTACCTCCGTACTTTTGAAAGCCTGGCCGTTCGGACTCCGTCCGATCCGTTGCAGCCACCCTCACGGCGTGTTGCCCTCGATCAATTCCGAGGAGATCTCCTGAATCTCTTCCACCATGGCATCTTGGAAGAATACACATCCGAAAAACGGGTTCGCGCCGGAGTTCGTGATCACAATCCGTCCTTCATCATCCGCGAGTGTGCAGATATCCTCATCGGGAATTGTGTTCCCTTGAGGGAGGTCTGAGGTGTGGACACAATCGTGACCGGCCCGATTCAGGAGCGCGGAGAGTCCGGCAGGAAGCTGGGCGTCCGCGAGAAACTTCACGCGGCCAGAAGATCCACCCGTTTCACGCGGCTGATAGAAGCTCCGAACGCACAAGCCGCCCGGAGGTCAATATGGTTTGCCAGAAAAGCAGCTTTCTGGCACATTTCTGTTGTGAAGACGACGCTCGACATCCCAAACGATATCTATCGGCAGGTCAAAGCTGTTGCCGCCTTGGAAGGCATTCTTATTAAGGATCTCGTCACCGAGGGGCTGAGACTGACGCTCGAGGAACGGAAACGTTCCCGGGTGCAATTGACTCCGCTGGACGTTCTTCGGGAAATCCGCCGCCGCCCCCTTCACGCTCCAGAAGATGTCGCTTCGATCATCGAGAACAGCCACACCTTGCGCGGGGAGGGTTGGAACCGGGCGGATCTTCCGTGAAAAACCGGCTGCACTTGGACACGAATGCGCTTATTTTATTGAGCGACCCTTCACACCCGCTGTTCCTGCAAATTGAGCGACGGCTGGAAGAAGGCTGGACTGTCGGCACGGATGCTGTGGCATGGCATGAGTTTGCACGAGGTCCCTTGCTGGGAGAGGATCGCGAGCGTGCCCTGCGCATTATCGAGAACCGCGTGACATCCGTAACTCGAGAAATTGCCGAGAAGGCGGCGGAACTTTTTAACGCCACCGGACGCCGGGCTTCAACCGCAGATTGTATGATCGCAGCGGCCTGTATCCACTGCCAGGCCGAGATTGTAACCTTGAATCGCGACGATTTTCTTCCATTTGCCAATCACGGGTTAAAGATTTTCGCGGCAGGAATTATTCATCCTTTGAACGCCGGGTAACGGGAAGAAAAAGACCGGACCTCACGCAACGGTCGCAAAGGACGCGAAAGAAGAGAAAGGCCCTGCAACGGATCGGATGGAGTCCGAACGGCCAGGGTTCACTCTGCACCACCTGCAACGGGAGGCGGCAACGGATGCGGAGGAAGAATTAACCACTTATGGGAGGCAAAATAAAGCCTTGCAATAGGCTGCGGCTGATTTGACCGACAGAGTCGGTTTTGGTTGCAGGGAGAGAGGCGGGCTGACCGCTGCGCGGTCTGGGAAAGCAGCGTGGAACGACTCTCCAAGCTCGCTTGAGAGATCGCTCCGCTCCGCTGTCCCGACCTCCGACTCCGTCGGAGGCCCCCGCCAATTTCCCTCTGTCTGTCCCTATTGTGCCTCCCATTTTGCCTTCCATAAGTGGTTCAACTCAGTCTTCAATTTGAAAGCCTGGCCGTTCCGACTCCGTCCGATCCGTTACCTGTTACCTTCCCACTTTCCCACTTTCTCCGCAGTCCCCCCGACAGGACTCAGAGCGTCTTCCATCCCGCGTTGGAAGACCTCCACTCAATCGTGGGCCTCATACCGCCGGCGCCCGGCCGCGCCCAAGGGCGGCGAAGGTCTTTTCCATCGGCACGGGGTAGTCGCTGGTCATGCTCCGATAGCGTGAGGACGTGAGGTAAAAAGGCTTTCCCGTGACGACAGAAATGGCATCGCCAACCAAAGCGATCAGGCGCAGCAGTAATCGGGGAATCTTTGGAGCCGAGCGTCCGGAGAGAGCCTGACAAAACCCGTTGGCCCAGGCGTAAATGTCGGCCACTTCATCGCTGACGTAAAATGTCTGGCCCTTGACCTGATCTTCCAGGAGTTCGAGGGCGCGGAGAATTTGCCAGACGACATTGCCGACATAGCCGTAGCAGCGTCGAACCGGCGCGCCCCCAGGATGGAAATAGAGCCCTTTGGCAGCGATGCGCCAGAACTCCGTGGGATAACGCGTTCAGAAGATTGACCGAAAAAAAGAATCTCCGGGTCACTTGCGGCAGCCATGTCAATCTCAACCACATGGATGGCGTCGTGTGATGCCGCAGCCAGCAGCAGAGTTGTTGCCCAGCGAAGCAAATGGGGAGTAGAAAGAAAGAGTTCATGTCTCACCGAAATCCTCAAAAAGCTCTTGGGCGGAGAGGACATGTATTTGAGGGAACCAGCGATACCGAGGTGCTCTTGCGCACATCCTGCAATGAGGGGTCTTTGAATTTGGCCAGGGGACCCATCTGTGGGAATTGCGCCAGATGGCCAAATGTTGGCAAATATTGTCAAGGCGCAGCGGTATCCCTGCAACAATCCAGGCTTCCAAATTTACACCGGCAGTTGCTTTCATGACTCGCTTGAATGAGATGTCAAAGGCGACAAAAATTGGAAATATACTTGAAATTATATGTGCCAACTTTTAGATTGACCCCATGGCGCAGTTAACGATCTATCTTGATGCCAATTCGAGCGGTCTGATTGAGGCGGCGGCGAAGCGTGAAGCCCTGTCTCTTTCCCGGTGGGCCCGAGAGAAACTCGTTCTTGCAGCGGGATCTCCAGCCTGGCCGAAGGGGTATGCCTCCGTCCTCGGAAGTATTTCCGATGACACCTTTCGCGTTCCGGATGAAATCAACGAACGAAATGATCAGTCGGCCGAATTCGAAGCATGATTTTTGCCTTGGACACCAACATTGTGGTGGAATTGCTGCGACTTCGTGATCCCGAACTGGCGGACAGGTATTTCAAAAAAAATCCCCGGGACTACTCGGTGCCGGAAATGGTTCGCGCCGAGTTACTCTTTGGTGCCCAGGTCAGTGCCAAGCCAGAAGAAAACCGTTTGTTGGTAGAAAGGTTTCTCTCCCCGCTTCCAGTGCTTCCTTTTGGAGGTGAAGCGGTTCTTCACTATGCGGAAATTCGAGCGCACTTGCAAAAAGGTGGAAATCCAATTGGAGCGAACGATCTCGTGATCGCGGCCACCGTCCGGGCGATGGGATTTACCCTTATCACGCGAAACACATCGGAATTTCGGCGGGTGCCTGCCTTGGCCGTTGTGGAATGGTGAGAAGAAAAGGCGAAAGGCAAAAAGCGGACCTCACGCACTGCAACAGATCCGGAGAAACGGCCAGGCTTTCAACGTTGGGAAGGATGAGAAGGTCAAATGGGGAGGCAAAATAAAAGTCTGTCATCCTGAGCCTGCCGAAGGATCTTCCCATGGGTGTTGAGGAGAGAAAAAGACGGAAAGCGGTCGCAAAATCGGTCCGAGCTCTGGCGAGCCAGGCCGTAACCAATCGAGCCATGGGGCGCCCCGTTGCAGCACTCCGCTCACCCTGCGGGCTGCCTTGCGGCAGTCTATCTCCTTTCAGTCGGTTATCTGAGCCCTTCGGGCCTCCTACGGAGGTCTCCCGTGCGGTTTCCCTCAAGTTTACACTACGCCCGATGGCGATTGAGCATTGAAAAATGGCTGTCCACGCACTCAATTTCCGCCCCGTGGATGAAGGCGCAGGCCGCAATGGTGACATCTGACGAGGGAACCGGGGTTCCCGACTGGCGACACATCTGAGAGAGGCGGTTGGCTTCGGCCCAGACCGCCTGATCGATATCAAGCATGGGCAGTTTCTGCCCGAGACTGGAAACGTCGCGTTGATCCTTATCGGACCCGGCGCCCATCCACAACTCGACCTCCACCAGCGGACAGAGGCACGCTTCTCCAGATTCGAGCAATCTTCGGACGCGGTCCTTCACTTTTGGATCGCCCTGTCTTCGAAGGAAGTGAATCCAACTCGAAGTATCAATGAGGGTCATGGGAAAGCGAGGTTTCTTGCGACCGGAGATTGTCTAATTCGGCGGAGGTCATAAACGTCTCCGAATCTCCCAAACTGCGTGCGAGGGCCTTCATTTCCGCTCGTTGAATAAAATCTTCCATCGCCTGAATGACAATCGCGCGTTTGGTTCGAGCCTTGGAATGCAGTGTGGCCCGCGAAAACAAGTATTCCGGTATGTCTAAAGTTGTCTTCATTGATGGATAAAATATGAAATTCTTGTGGATACTCAAGTCAAAAAATAAGGATGCCTGACAAAAGTTGTGCATTGCGTGGATTTCGGCCGCAAAAAAGCACAAAAGGCGCAAAAGACCAGAGGGAAGACAATGCCTCACGCAAAGGATGGGCTGCAACGGATCTGTAAGAACGGCCAGGCTTTCAACGGCGCAAAGAGGAGACCGCGAAGGATGCAAAGGAGGTGGAGAATGACTGGCCAGCAGGACAGCGGCGGAAGGCGGCAACGGATGCGGAGGGAGAATTAACCACTTATGGGAGGCAAAATAAAGCCTTGCAATACCCGCGCGCGAGCGCCATCCCATAGAGGGCAAGAAAATGTATGGCCGGGAGGCAATATGCGGCGGCGGATTTGGCCGACGGAGTCGGCTTTGGTTGCAGGGAGAGAGGTGGGCTGACCGCTGCGCGGTCTGGGACAGCGGCGTGGAACGACTCACCAAGCCAGCTTGAGAGATCGCTCCGCGCCGCTGTCCCGACCTCCGACTCCGTCGGAGGCCCCCACCTCTCTCCTCTTGTCCCTATTGTGCCTCCCATTTTGCCTTCCATAAGTGGTTCAACTCAGTCTTCAATTTGAAGGCCTGGCCGTTCGGACTCCGTCCGATCCGTTGCAGGTGGTTCAACTCAGTAGCCGTTCCCACTATTGTCCTGCTACGCATGACCCTAAATGGGAAAATGGGCACGATGATTTGCCGCTGAAAATTTCCGCAGCGTTATCTGGTTTTTTTCGTCTGCCCTTGATTTCCATTCGCTGATGTGGGAAATTCCCACAATGAAAGCGGCCACAAAATTAGATCATCGGCGGCGGGGAACCTTTCCGTCCAATTTTCAGCCAGGAGATCTCTTCATTCAGGAAATGATCGATGCTGAAGCGGTCACCTTCAAGTTGGTGAGACCATCGGAAGTTCCTCTGGTTGTGGCCAGAAAGGTACGGGGGCACCTGATGGGAGCAAAAATCACTCTGGACACATCCGCCCTGGCCGCAACCATGCGTGCGGAGCGGGATTCCCGATGAGAATCTACTGGGATTCCTCCGCCTTGGTGGCGGCTTTGCACGATGAGCATCTGCGGAACCAGTTAACCAAAACGGAGGGCTTTACCCGGTCCCACGCTTTCAGTGAAGTGTTTTCGGCTCTGACAGGAGGCCGGTTGGGATTCCGCTATGGGCCTCATGAGGGGGCTGAGCTTGTCGCATCTCTCGCAGCAGACCTCTCAGTAACAGATTTACAACCGGACGAAGTTCTTTCTGCACTCAGCAGGTCTGAAGAACTCGGAGTTCGGGGCGGTCGCGTCCATGACTATCTTCACGCAGTGTCTGCGGAAAAAGGCTTCGCGGACAAACTCTGGACCTTCAACCTATCTGATTTTCAGGGATTGACCCACCTCGCTGTCGAGTCGCCCGGGTGAATGACGGATCGGAAGAAGATGCCTCCCATTTTGCCTTCCATAAGTGGTTCAACTCAGTTCTGTCAGATCCATTGTAGTGAGATGTTGCTGCAACGGATCGAGCGAAGCCCGAACGGCCAGGCTTTCAATTGAGGGAATTGGGACGAGAAACTTGCTGCCCGGCGACACGATTAAGTTGCCCTCATCGAGGATCGTCCCGTAGCCGCAAGCCTGAGCTGAGTTTGACATGATGTCTCTACATGATAACTTTCTCCCATGGTTGCAAATCTTTCCACATTGACTGAACGCGGCCAAGTTTCCGTGCCGGCCGCCTTGCGTCGGCAACTGGGAATCACGCCAGGCCAATCGTTAATCTGGAGTGCAATTTCGGAGGACGAATTCCGAGTGCGTGTTGTCCGTCGACCTAGAAAAAAACAGAGTCCATCCATGCGTGGATTCATCAAGACCCTCCAAAAAAAGGGACCTGCGACGACCGCCGAGTGGATGGAGTTGCTTCGTGAAGGCGAAAAACTCTAATGGCGTGGGTCGTGGACACGAGTCTGATCTTGGACATTGGCCTTGACGATCCGAAGTTTGCAGTGGGTTCAGAACGCCTCCTTTTGGCGAAACTTTCGGAAAAGTTGGTAATTTGTCCAGTGACCTTCATTGAATTGGCGCCGGCATTTGCTGGAAATCAAGAAGTCGAAGAGGAATTTCTCTTCCATTTAGGCATTGCCAGTGACGAATCATGGACCCCAAAAGACACCGCAGGGTCAGCCGCCGCATGGGCGGAACATATCGGTAAACGGCGGAAGCAAGGAGGCTCGAAACGCCCAGTAGCAGATGTCCTCATTGGGGCTTTTGCCCAGCGTTTTCAGGGTTTACTAACCAGGAATGCGTCGGACTTCCGAAAACTCTTCCCGCAGCTCCCATTGATTGAACCGGAGGGATTTTAATTTTGGATGCTGCTGCAACGGATGCGGAGGGAGAATTAACCACTTATGGGAGGCAAAATAAAGCCTTGCAATATGCGGCGGCTGATTTGACCGACAGAGTCGGCTTTGGTTGGAGGGAGAAATGCGGGCTGACCGCTGCGCGGTCTGGGAAAGCGGTGCGGAACGACTCACCAAGCCAGCTTGAGAGATCGCTCCGCTCCGCTGTCCCGACCTTCGACTCCGTCGGAGTCCTTCGCCTCTTCTCCCTCTGTCTGTCCCTATTGTGCCTCCCATTTTGCCTTCCATGAGTGGTTCAATTCAGTCTTCAGTCCGGATTCGTCGGAGTCCCTTCAACCAACGGCCACGCTTTCAGCGTCGCGAAGTGCGCAAAAGGAACCCACGGTCTGCGGAAACTGAAGTGAAAGACTGCGGGGTTGACCCCTGGCTGTCAGGGAACGGGAAACTACGGAAGACGCCATGGGAATATTCGAAGCGATCTTCATCGTTGGTGAATTGCGCGGCTTCCAGCCAGAGGTTCCACCATGCTTCCAGTTCTTCTGGTGAAAGGTTCTGTAGGTCCAGGTCTTCCTCGCTCAAAAACTCATCTCTGGCTCGGAAAACGGGAACCAACGGAGAGTCAGGGTTCATAGGGCAAAACTCCTTCTGCAGCGGCAATGAGATTTCTATAGGAGATCGACAAGGGCAAGTTGCTATTTTGGCGATTTACGCGGGGCCAGATCGCGGCCCAGCCGGCCGCAGCCCTTTCGTAGCGCTCCAGGCGGATTTCGTTTGCCCGCATGAGCCGTCGCCGTTCCCGGTCCAGAGCCGTTTCAAGAGACTCTCGTCCGCCCGTGGCCGCCCGCAAGGCTTCCCGGGTCTTCTCAGCTTTTGTCCATGCGACAGGATCCTTTTCCTTCATTTCGAGCAAATCCCTGGCGCTCCGTGAATACGCCAGTCTTTCAATGAGCAATAGACAATTAGCAATTCCGCACTGGACCGCATCCGCAGCTATCAAAAGAACCGTTCAGGTTCTCTTTTCCAATTGATGTTGCCATAAAGAACGCGACGGATGTCTATCCTCTCGGCATGCAGTTGATAGAAGATCAACCAGCGACCGAATGGAGGAGGAAGAACGAAATAGCGCATACCCTTCAAAGTGGGATCACTGAATTTGGCCAAAGGACCCATTTGCGGGAATTGCGCCAGAAGATTAAATGTTTCAAAAGCCGCATCAAGAAAATCGCGGGCCGACCGCTCGTTGTCGGCTCCGATGAAATCACGTGCCGCGATGAGGTCGTCGTCAGTCTGGGGAGACGCCAGCCAATTCATGGCTTCAAACTGCCATAGATCCCCGCTTTGCGTTTTGCGGTCATAGGGGTACCAGGGTCAGCCTGCAAGAGGAGGATTTCCAGTTCCTCTCGACTGTGGAAGCTCGCTCCAGCGGGTCCGCGTTCCTGGACCACCGCGTCAAGCAGGGCCAGCGCTTGATGAATGACTTCGCTCTTATTTGAGGCACGGCCCGAACGAATCTGCCGCGCGATGATCGCTTCATAGTAGTCGGTTCGAGTGTAGCTCATGTTCCGTTTTTACAAATAGTGACAAATGTTGTCAAGATGGGCGCTTCTTCCCACATCCGAGGATCGTGGCGAGGAGGGAGGCGGAGCTTGGCTCCGCGATTATGGATTATGGATTTTTAATTTTGGATGGAGGAAGGGGATTAATTGTTGATTTCAAATTTTTGATTGACTCGATGACTCGCCCTGTGGGCTGCTGGCGGCAGTCTGTCTCGCTTTGCTCGGCTGCTGATTGCCGAACAGCGCTACGCGCGAATACGGGGAATTAACCTGCAACGGATTGGATAAAGTTCGCCCGGCCAGGCTTTCAATGAGCAATAGACAATTAGCAATTCCGCACTGAACCGAAGGGCCAGACAGAGGGAGATTTTAACCACTAATGGACACCTGCAACGGATTGGGCGGAGCCCAAATGGCCAGGCTTTCAAATAGAGTCTCGCAATGTGCTTCGGCTCACTTGGCCAACGGAGTCGGCTTGGGTTTGGAGGGAGAGAGGCGGGCCGACCGCTGCGCGGTCTGGGGAAGCGGTGCGGAGTGATCTCCCAAACGAGTTTGGAGAGTCAATCCGAACCGTTTGGCCTGGCCCTCCGGCTTCGCTGGAGTCCACCCGCTTCTCTTGTCTTTATTATGCCTCCCATTGTGCCTCCCATAAGTGGTTCAACTCTTCCCTCTTTCCCTGGCGGAGCACAGGTACCGCAGCACGTAACGCATCTTCATCGCTTTGTAGAGGATCCGATAGAGTTTTTGGCGGCGCTCAAATTTCTTCCGAGCCTGTTCTTCGGTCAATCCTGGCCATTGGGAATAGACGTGTTTACGCCGGTAGTTCTCCCGCTCTTCACAATGGCGGTCCGTGATCTGTCCCGAGCGGATCATCTCGGAAGTCTTGGCATCGGCACTGACCCGAAAATGGGAAAAGACCTGATCGACTAAAAGTGCCCTCAAGTTCCGTCCGCAGCGGAGGAACCATTCCACATCCATGACGTAATGGTAGTCAATATTGTGTCAATGAGTGGTTAACTACTTCTTCATGACTCGTCCTGCGGAGCCGACCATCTATTTGAGAAAGCGTGAGTACCTTTTCCTGCTCGTGGCGGTGAGTGGAGTTCCCCCCATTCTCTCGACGACTGCATCAAACTCCTCAGCGCGCGGAAAGACGCTGAGGACAGGAACGCGCACAGGCTTAATTTTGCCCAAATGCTTCGAGGTAGCGGAGTGCGTGAGTTTTGAGGTCGTGGATGGCATATCGGAAGGCAGTGTTCAGATCGTCCGTTGGGATCACCATTTTTGCAAGGACATTTTCTTCTTTATCGAGGATGTCTTGATGGGGATATCCATGGGCAGTATCATAACGTGTCAGGCAGCGCAAACGCCCATTCACATTGGCTACAAGCACTACTCGGAATCTTTTTACACGACCGTGGATGGTCAGGCGGGAGATGAGCAGGACCATTCCATCGTCGAGTTCAATTTCCCATTCCCTATCCGGCATTTACGGAAAATACAAAGATTCCCATTGTCTGGCGAGCGATGAATCAATTTACCATCACTTCCCGCCAGACGGCTGGCAGGAGAGGATTCAGTCCCGAATGCCGCTAACTTATTTAACCACTCATTGTCCCGAGCGGATTCTCGGAGGTGTGGGGAGCGAAGAAGAAAAGATTTTAACCACTCATGGGAGGCAAAATAAAGCCGTGCAATAGGCTGCGGCTGATCAGGCCGACGGAGTCGGCTTGGGTTTGGAGAGAGGCGGGCTGACCGCTGTGCGGTCTGGGCAAGCCGCGAGGAACGGCTCACCAAGCTCGCTTGAGAGGTCGTTCCGCGCGGCTTGCCCGGCCACCGACTCCGTCGGGGGCACCCCCATCTTTCCCTGTCTT
>Ga0209702_10001281_pt1 | contig 48717 bp, 44 predicted proteins | sample FRY01_FD_187210 | JGI IMG/M metagenome (GOLD analysis project Ga0209702, IMG submission 187210) | Freshwater microbial communities from Lake Fryxell liftoff mats and glacier meltwater in Antarctica - FRY-01 (SPAdes) (version 2) | ecosystem: Environmental > Aquatic > Freshwater > Ice > Glacier... | reverse complement strand
ATCTGGTCCGCCTCATCGCGTTCTCTTTTTGATGATTTACCCATGAATGATCCCCCAAATATGAATCAAGGTGATCATATTAGTTATTTGTTTTTTCGCAATACGTGTCACACCTTTTGTTAGAGGTGAACCCACAATATTGCATCCGTTTCAGGTGGGGCCCGGTTCAGGCTCATGAACCGCTCGCTCTTGATCCAGCAAGATCGCGGCGGCTCGCGGACTCATCGAGGCGACCAGGTTTCGGGCTGAACGCTCCGTGTAAATCACACCCGGTGTGTTCGCTTTCCCAATCCGCCCCCCCATTACGGTGCGCCACTCCGCCCAAAGCGCCTCACGCATCTGCGTGTCGGTCCAGTCGTGTTCCAGAACGCTCTCCCAGGTGGTCTCCGGACACACCTGGCGGCGGGCGCCCGGATCCTCCGCCCGCTGGCGTTTCCAGGCGCAGACCTCGTCAAAACGGATCGGGAGCTGCCCCTCCTTCAGGGCGCGCATGAACTCCTCCGTGGCCGCCTTCGCCTCCATGCTCGGGTTCCCGTTCCGATGAGCGCGGTTTTGAACCACCCCTAAATTTGCCGCGGCGCTGACCGCATGATCCCCATTCAAGCCGGTCAGCTCCAGGGTGGAGAAGCTCTCCGCCTCATCCGCGGTCCGGATCGAGAAGAGGTGGCAGCGGGCATCGCGCGCCTTGGATGTGTAGCCGCCAACACAGTGGCTCATTCGGCGCCCCTCCTCCTTCAGATCGTCGAAGTTTCTGAGTGGACGCACGATCAGCCCGTTTGTGGCGATATAGGTCTCGATCAAAACCGGGAATGCGGTGTCCCCATAGCGGTCCAGCCGGCCTTCCGGGTCCACCTGCGCCCCGATGCGTCCCTCCGCCTCCATCATGGCCGGGATCCGGCCCGCGTAGCGGCGTGCCACCTCGAAAAGATGAGCCGCTACGTTTTTTGCCTGCCCCAGCACGAGACGGGCCGAGGCATCGAACCCGTCGACCAGGAACTCCCCCGTAACCGCCGGGATCGGCTGACCCGTGCCGGCGATAGAGGAGAGCACCTGCGGCATGAGGGCGGTGCGGGAGAACCCCTCGATCGCCTCAATAGCATCAATCGTGGTCAGCGCCATGGTGCGCCGGTCAAACCGGTCAGGATCGAAATCGGCCGCGCGTGCCAGGGTTGCCCGGTATTCAACCCAGTTCCCCTTCGAGGCGTCCAGAATATCCCGCACGGACAGGTCGAACGCGTTGGCGATCGGGACCGCGCATCCGGTCAGAACGTCGTAGAAGGCGGCCCACTCCTTGTCGTCCCGCGGGGTCCGGTCCGGGGGCAGCTCGGCCAGGTGCCGCAGCGCCTTGTCGATCGAGACCACCCCGCTCACGGAGAAGCGCCGGGTCCGGTTCACCCCGAGCGCGTCCTCACCGCGCACGGCCTCCCCCGCCTCAAAAAGGGGGGCGGCCGGGACCGGCACGGTAAGTTTCATCACCCGTTTCACGGAGGCCTTATGCAGCCCGGTCCGCTCACTCAGGAGCGGCTGGATTGGCTCGCAGGCGTCCACGGCCCGCGACAGGTCCCGGCTCTCCGCGATCAGGCCCGCAAGTACCGGCATCGCCTTCGCAGCCTGCATCCGGTAACGGGCCTGGTCCCCGACCGCGCCGGCATACCAGGCCACCGCCACCGGTGAGGGGCGGGAGACGGCCGCAAGGGCATCGCGTGCCTGGTCCAGATCGAGATCCCCCATCGGACCGGTCCGGAACGGGAGGCGCCGGTCCTGCGCCGCCGTGATCGTATCGAAACCTGACATCGGGGCGCCGAGGCGAAACTGGGCGGACCGGTTCAGGACCATGTCCCCGTCCCCCATGCGCCGAAAGAGCCCCTGACCTGAAAGGGACCGATCATGCACCTCCCGAGGAAGGATCAGGATCCCCTCCTGGCGCTGTTCACGCCCCGTCAAGGCGGATCCCCCGAGAAACTCCTCCCAGGCCGCGAGCTGCGCATGCGGATTGACGGCCCGACTGACATCCCCCTCGAGACGCACCGGGTCCCGGGACATCTGCCCTAGGATCAGCATCACAACCCCCTCGGAGCCCCGTATCGCCTGAGCCCCGTTCTGGAACCTGAATCTGAACGGGGTTCCACGCGGGATGGTGCCCGCGCAGGGGGTGAGGTGGATCCCGTTCATAACCCCGCTGCGCGGATCGGTTCGGAACCGGATCCAGCCCGGATCCGTCTCCCCGGCCCATACAAAACCGGAGAGGGGGGCGTCCCCCTCCCGCGCCGTTTCAGACCTGATCAACATCCGATCATCCCTCCCATCTGACATCATCCATCTCGAAATCCTCATCCGCGGCATCCGCCTCGTCCGCCCCTCCCAGATCCGGGTCAGCCGCCTGCCCCGTCTCGGCAAGCGGGGCAGGCTGGTAGGCCTGCTCCACACCCGCCGCGATCCGGTTGATCCGGGCGATCGCCTCGTTGACAAACTCCCGTCGTGACCCGTCCACCTGGAGCGGCAATCCTTCCAAGAGTGTGAGAACCCGGTAGAGACGGTCCTGCCCCTCCTCGTCATTGATCCCGAACGTGGACAGGTAGGGGTGTTTTTGGCCCGGACGCCGAGCCGCCTTGTGTTTCACCTCCGCCTCCGGCGGAAGCGCGGTGCCATGGACCGCCTCGAACAGACCAGGCCGCTCCGACCAGAACGCAAAGGTGGTGCGCCGCAGAGGAATCATGTCGATCGTGACCGTGTTCGCGCCGAACTTGATGATGATGTCGGCGATGAAGCGGTCCCCGGAACGCCCCTGTGGGTCCGTTCCACCCCAAACCCGGAAGTGCTTGAGATCATCCGGCCCGGTTCGGGCCCGGATCGCGTCCCGGACCGCCTCCGCGGCGACCAGTCCGGTGGGCAGGTTCACGGGTAGTTTCTCCATGTCCACCTTGCTGTCGTGGATCACGATCCCGCGTGATACCTCCCCGTCCATGTTTCGGTAAAGGGACACGGTGCCAAGGTTATTTTCCTTGGCCACGCTGATCGCTTGCAGCACATTCCCCTGCAGGATCTGAACGGGGAGAGCACGCCGCATGCGGGCCATCTGGGTGAACTCCTCCAGATAGGCCTCGTTCAGACCCTGCGACAGGCCGGGGCGGAACCGGATCTCCTCCATGTTCCGCGACAGAAGGCGTGACACAGCCATCGTTTCGGGCTTCGCCATCCCGGGTGAGATGAGCCGGATCTTGTAGGCGGAGGCCAGATCAAAGTGTCGGGTCTCCTGCGGCGGGATCAGGTCCACGACGGTGTTGACCCGCATCGCGTTCATGTCGTCCAGCGTCGGGAAACGGACCGCCACCCCCGGCTGGAGGTTCTCCAAGAGCCAGATCAGATCCGTGATCTTGGCATGCTGGGTCGCAAAACGACCCGGGACCGCCGCCGGGTCCTGAAGCGACGCCTCCATGTCATACCCCCCCGGCAGATGCGGGCGCATAAGTGCGGGAAGGTTCTGCCGGATCCGCTCCGCATAGGGGCCGAACCCGTCCGCCCCGTGCAGGGTGGCGCAACGCTCAACCATTGCGATGAGCCGCTCCGCGGTCACCGCCTCATCCGTGAACTCATGAATTCCGGTTGACACATAAAGGGGAGAAAGGAAGACGGAGGTATCCAGATCCTCATCTGCCCGCTCCTGGCCTGAGAAGATCGTGGTCGCCTGGATATCGATCCGGCCTGGAAACTCCTTGGGTTTGAGCGGGTTGGCGTTGCGGCTCTCCAGCTCCTCGATAAGCACGTCGAACTCCATCCGGATCCGCTGCACCAGGTCATCCTGCTCCGTAGCGGGGAGCATGATGGACCGTGCGAGGACCCGGTTGGCCAGGCTCTCCATCCCAGACCTCGCGGTCCCGGATCCCTCGTCGATCAGACCGTCGCCACGGTCCGCAGCGGCCTCGGCTTCCGCGAAATCGGTGAACCCGAGCCGGCGCGCGAGCCCCGGCATGGACAAGAGCACATTGCGGGTGGCCTCGTCGCCGACCTTGTTGAGAAGGTCGGGCACGTCATCGAGCAGGAGCGGGTGTGACCGGTTCCCGTCAACGGAGGCGCCGAGCGAACGGAGCTTCCCGTTGCGTTGCTGCATGATCCGCATCTCCGGCGTGAGGCCAGTCATCACGGAGACCACCTTTGGGTCCTCCACCTGCCCGTAGCGGTTTCCGCGTCCCTGGGACTGGACGTATTTTATGATGTCCACCGGGGTCTCCAGCTCAATCATAGTGCGGCCGCGCTGGTCCTTGAAATCCGGAGAGGCATGATAGGAGCCGCCGGTGGCGCCGGCCGAGTTATAGATCATCACGTCCAACTCACCGGAGTTGAACGCGTCGATCACGGAGCGCCGGTCCCGCTCCTCCGGGGTGCGGCGCTCAATCCGGTCATTGCGGTAGCACAGGGTGCGCCCGGAGATCTCACCCACGCGCATCCCATTCGCCTCCAGCTTCTCCTTGAGGCTGTCCACGGGGGAGACGGGCAGGTCATCAGGAAGCTGCTCGATCAGCTCATCGACCCTACGGGCCGCCTCAGCCACGTCGCGCGACACCCGGCGCGCGTCCTGCCGGTCCCCGTCCAGGGTCACCATATAGAGGGCCTGGTGAATCCGGCGGATCTGATCCTTCAGGCCCAGCGGCGGGAGGGCGGCCGCCTCCTCATCTGTCATTCGACCCGCGTCGGTCCGGGTCAGCTCGCTCAGAAGCGCGGCGTTCGTGGAGTGGAAGGTGATCAGGGGCTTGCGGTTCATATCCATCTCAGCCGCCGCCACCTCGACCACCTGATCGATCTTGAGGGCGTTCATGGTGATGCGGGCAAGGTTTGCCAGCGGGCCGCCGATCGCGAGACTGTACTGCGCAAGCTCGTTTGTCTGCTGACGTGCGACGTTCTCCGGCACGCCCCGGTTCACGAGGTTGCGGAACTCCATCGCTTGCCTGCGGCCCACCAGCTCCCCGATCTGTGTAGAGGCGTCGATCATCCCCTCCACGATCGGCGAGAACCGGTTCATGACGTCCTGATAGTGCAAGATGCGGCGGTCATCGGGCAAGTTCACCTGAAACTCAATGTTACTCAGATCGTGGTCTCGCCGTAGCATCACCCCGTCCTCCGCCAGCATGGAGGCGAAAGCCTCCTGCGCCACCTCACCGCCGGACTGAATGTTCTCAAGGATGGTGGCTAAACCCTCTCCGGCCGTGGCGGGCAGCAACGGCTTATAGAGGTTGAGCCCCTGCGGGTTACGGGCCGGGGTGGCGGTGCCGAAAACGACTTGGCTGGCCGGGATCCGGGCCAGGGCTGCACGCACGTTGCGGCCCGTGTTTGAGCGGGGGTTCAGCGCGTTATGCGCCTCATCCATCACGATCATCGTGTTCCCGTCCATGGCGTTCGCGGCCCAGATCGACGGGTCCGCCTCCTCGCGGCAGTTGAACTTCGAGTAGGTGGTGATCAGCAGATTGTACTTCTCGGGCCAGACCCCGGACCGGAATATCTCCTTCTGCTCCCGGTCGGACAGGGAACGGACCTCCTTGGAGATCACGTTCCCGGTGGCTGGATCGACGCTCACATCGGTGAACTTGGACCCGGCGCTCAAGAAACCGACCCGCAGCTCGGACCAGGCGCCAACCGCCTTCAGGTCCCGACACACGTCCGGCACGTTGATGGTGCCGCTCTCCGTGAAATAGAGGACGCGGCAATCCTGCTCGCGCCGGATATGGGTACGGGCCATGGCGGCGAGGCTCCGCCCCTTTCCCACCCCGGTCTGGTCCGCAAGCAAGAACCCTCGGCCCCGCTCCGCCGCGTTCAGGCGCATACCGACAGCATCAATCTGCTCTGGGGTGAGGATATCCCTCAGATCCGCCGAGGACCGGCCGAGCGCTGCTGCGACAACGGCGTCAATCCCGCCCTCCCCCTCCATATCACGACTCACACGCTTCAGAGCGCGGGAGGTGGCCCCCTCAAGGGCGATAGGTATCATCGTGAATGGCTCTCCGGACCGGGAGAGGGGCATGTAGGGACGCTGACGAACATTCTCCTCGCGAGCGTCCTCGGATCGGGTTTCTACCAGATCCGCCTCACCACGGTTGAAATCCTTCAGCCGGTTACGCGACCTCAGAACCTCCCTCTCCAGGTTGGGCAGGTCATCATAGGTGGCGATCCGGAAGGTGCGCAGCGCCGCCTGCGGGAGCGCCTCAAGGAGCTCCGGGCGCAGGTCCCCGAACAGGAATATGGTCAGGCCAGCGCCGTCCCGCACACCGTCCGCGACGTTTGCGGACAGCTCCGCAACCGCCTCTACCCCGTAGGAGCGGCCTATATCTGACCGAAGCCGCTCGTTGACATCAGAATCCGCAGCGCCGGGCGCGATCAAGATGCTGACCCCCTCAGGGGCGCGACGGGAGAGCGCGTTCAGCGCGAAGGCGGGACGACCGTCCTCCCCCATCTCGGAAAGATCCAGAACCTGAAGGGGAGCACCCTCCTCCCGCATACGCGGCAGCGCGATCGCGAGGTCCGGATGGCCGCGAAAATCGACCCGTTCATTCCCTTGGGTGATACGGCGCAAGAAACTGAGCATCGCGGCGGAGGGGCGAACCCCCTGTCCGGAATCAGTCCGTCGTGACAGGACGAAATCGGTCGCAGCACTCAGGCGCAAGGCGCGCATGAGGCCCGCCCGGTCCGCCCCGCTATCGATCGAGACGGCGGTGATCTGGCGTAACATCGCGGAACGGACCATTTCGGTCGCCTCACCCCGGCTCATCTCAAGGTGACCGCGTGGTCCCCGCTCCAGGGCAGCGTCAACAACGCGCGCCATGTCATCCGCATGCAGCGTGCCCTGGCGCGCCATGTTTACAAGGCCGGCTGCAACCCCGTCGAGGTCAGACGCCTTCAGGGCCCGCAGGAAGAGCGGGGGTGCTCCTCCCTCCTCCTCATGAACAAAGCTGCGAGTCCCATCCTCGGACGCGACACGGCGAAAAAACCGTCCCGTGGCGTCGCGGACGACCTCCTCACCGCGAAGGTTGAGGCCGATCGTCACCACCGTGTCGGGATCAGGTACGCCGCGTTCCGTCAAGTTCTGGCGCTCCTCCAACCGGGGGGCGCGCGGGACCAGGGTCACAGTCATTTCCGGGGAGAGAATCCGATCCATCCCCACCTCGATCACCTCAGCGCCGAGAGCTGCGGCAAGGTCCGGGATCCGCACGGTCCGGTCCGTCTGCCCTTTGAAGTAACGCAGGACCCGCGGGTTTGATGGGGTGGGCAGGAACCCGTGTTCCGTGGCCACCTCAGAGATCTGGTTTCCCCGCTCCCCCGCCCCGACGAGCAGGAGAAGTCCGGTACGGCCGTCCCCTGTCACAACCCGCTTCATGCGGGCCTCACCGCTGGTGAAGCTGATCCACTTTACGACCTTCGGGGACGTTTTGCTCATCTTCCTTAACTCCGCTGATCCGTTCTGATGGGCCCATTGTCAGGGTGAAGCAAGAAAATGAGAACCCTTTTTTCTCGCAAAATCGAAAAGGGGCGGCGCTTTCGCACCGCCCCTCATACCAGGGTACTGAAGGGTGAGGATCAGACCCCCATGTCCGCGTCCTGTACACTGTCAAGCAGATCGTCGAGGTCCTCGATGTCCGCCTCAACCGGTGCAGGTGTCGCCGCTGCGGCCACCTCCGCCTTGGGGGCCTCCACCTTGGGGGCCTCCGCCTCCGCCTTCTTCACGGGCGCCTCAACCAACGCGAGGATGGCGTCGGGAACCTCATTACGGAAGGTCTGGATCGCGTCCTTGCAGGCGGCGACGTTCGGGTAAGGAACGGCGGAGTCCTGACCGAAGGACTTGATTGCCACCCCGCCCTTGAGCAGCACACTCTGTCGCGACCAGCCGGTTTCATCATGTGACGTGATAGGCACGCCGGCGGCGTCAAGGAAACGGCGCATGTCGTCGTTCGAAACGCCGCGCCAGCCGGCCTTGTGGAAATCCGCCTTCGCTTCCTCGCTGGCCACCTCCAAGAACCGTTCCTTGAGGCGGTCAGCGGCGTCCTTCGGGAGAGAATTCCCCTCGCTCGTGTCGCCAAGTGAATACTGAACGCGAACCCCGGTGGAAAGGATCTTGAACTTGTCAGGGTCGATTGTCGCGATGCGGGGAAGAGCACCCGAACCGGCTGCATCCTCGACGGCATCCGTAACCATGTCCGCGGTGATCTTTCCGACCCGAAGCTGACGTGACGGGACCACGGAGACCGGGTTCTCGGACAGGGCCTTCTCAACGGCGGGGAGCAGATCGCCGAACTCCTCGATGATGGTCTTGGCCTGCTCCATCGGATCGTTGGGGACGTAGACCCCGTCCACCATGGCGCCGCCACGGCCCAGAGGGATCGAGACAACCTGACCGGATTCTACGAAGAATACATAAGCGCCGTTGGCTTGCTCAAAAGCCGCAGCCAGCGCGTCGCGCAGCCCGTCAAGGGTCGTCGCGGTCTGTTCCTTCTCCGGGGACAGCACGTTCATGATGATCTGCGAGTGACCGTCACGGTCCCTGCCGGGGAGAATGCGGATATTCGAGACCGCGTCATAGATAACTTCGTGCGTGTCCTGGGGCTTCCCATTGAAGGTGCGCATCCAGCGGGCATCATAGATCCCCTTCTCCCCCTCACTGACCTTCTCGATCCGTAGTGTTCCGCCCTTCTCAACGTCAACGAAGGACTTGTGATCATTTTTCGTGAATTCCTTCACACCTACGGATTTCCCGCCATTGTTCGGAATGCGGACCTCGATCTCAGAACCGGCAGAGGGTCCGGTCAGGACCTCACCCTTCACGGTGGAGGCGGTGAATTCTTTCGCCTTGAGGATGATGTTCCCCTGCGGCTTCGCGGCGCGCGCGCTCAGTTTTCGGCGGGACTGGTTAAAGGCGGCGGTGAGCTGTGACATGTTTCAGTGCCCTTTCTTACGGCTTTCAGGTGTCCGACCCGAATAACAACGGGTGACAATTTGTTTCTCGCACGTCCCCCTGAAAACTCCAATTTCTTTTTTTCGCAAATCTGATCAGCGACGTCCACCGGCGACCCGTTTGGGCGCGGTCGACTTGCCGCTCCCCCCTTTCCCGGACCCCATATGCTTGTCTATGAATGCCGAGCAGGCCTTCCCGTCCGCGCGGACCGCTTCGGGCAGGTCAACCCCCGCCTCCTCGGCGAGCTTCCCCGCGAAAGCGATCTGCTTTTCGGACGGGGGACGTGGCGGCGCCTTCTCCAGGGTCTTGTCGATCCAGGCCGACAGATCCCGGGCGGATCCTAACGCTGCCTCCGGGATATCCACACCTGAGCGCTCGGAGACCTGTTTTGCGAAGGTGATCTGTTTCTCTGAAGGGCCGGACGAAACACGCTGCCCCTGATCCCCCACGGCGCGGGGGCCCATATGCTCATCCAGGAAGGCGCGGCATTTTGCGCTATCGGTGGTCACCCCGGCTGGCAGCTTTAACCCTTTGCGCTCAGCGACATTCCGCGCCGCCGCAACCATTTTGTCGGTCGGTTTCGACCCCTTACCGATCGCGACCTGCTTCCCGGAGGCGCGGGCGATCCGGGTGATTTCCACTTGAGTCTCCTTCAGGATGCGATCCACAGCCTCCGCCGCGGTCATGCGGCCCTTCTCGACGAAGTCGAAGGCCATCTCCCATTGTGCGGTCCGGGCCGGGTCGACCACATTTGGTGCGATCTCCATGAGCAGGTCATAAAGGGCCATCCCGCCCGGGGAGGGCTGAAGCGTTTTCCCCTTGGAGATCAACTGGCCCTGGGACAGGAGCCCCTTGACCACTTCCCCCCGGGTCGCCGGCGTACCGATCCCCTTCGCCTCCTTGAGACGCGCTCGTTTCTCCGGATCCTCAACAAGACGCCACGCCTCCTTCATCACCTTGATGAGGGCCCCCTCCGTGTAGCGGGCCGGGGCCTTTGTGGTCACGGTGCGGACGGAGGTGTCAAAGATGCTCCCCTTCTCTCCGGCCTGAATCTCGGGAAAGAGCTGCTCCTCCTCCCCCGCCTTGAGCGGGGCGGAACCGGTGATCTCCTTCCAGCCAAGAACCAGCGGGACCCGGCCGGAGGCCCGGAAGGACCAATCATGTCCACGCCAGGGCAGGCTCATCTCCACCGTGGTCTGACGATACTCGAAATCCGGCGCGAGCGCGGCCAGGTACTGACGCGCAATCAGATCGAACAGGCGTGCCTCATCAGCTGACAGGCGCGGGATGACCTCGGAGAAGGTCTCCGCCGTGTTCGCGTTCGGGATGATGGCATAGTGGGACATCCCCTCAAGCGCCTTGTCCGAGAAATGACCCGTTTTCCCTTTACGGATCTCTGGTTTTGTCAGGAGCGACCGATGGGGGCGAAACGGGGTGAGCCCGGTCAGGGCGGAGACCAGTTTCGGGACATCACCGATGTTATTCTCAGGCAGGTACTGTGCCTCCCCCCGCGGGTAGGTGATCACAGTATGTGTGGCGTAAAGGGATTGCGCGGTGGAGAGGGTCTTGTCCCCGGTCCAACCGAACCGGGCGGAGGCGGCGGACTGCAGCGCGGTCAGATCAAACAGCCGCGGAGGCCCTTGGCGTTTACGCTCGGACTTGAGGCATATGGGCCCGGTAAACCCCTTGGCAGCCTGGGCGAGCCCGTCCGCATGCTCTCGCTTGAGGATCCGGCCCCGCAAAGGGTCAGCCGCCTCCAACGCCTCCTCATCCGCCTCCAGCTCCTCATCGATCTGGTCCGGCTCCTCCTCCTTCACAACGCTGGCGGGCAGTCGCGCGCAGGTCAGGGTCAGCTCTCCTGATGTGACCCGGACCTGTGCGTCGATCTCGAAAAGGTCGCGCGGCCTGAAGTCCAGGATCTCACGCTCACGTTTACAGACGATCCCGAGGACCGGGGTCTTCACCCGGCCGATCCCGATCGCCCCCTTCTGGCCCGGAGGCTTGAGGGTCACCGTGGCGGTCCGGGTCAGGCTTAGGTTTGTCACCTGATCCGCCTGCTCGCGGGCCTGGCCCGCCATGTAGAGGCCGTGGAAATTTTCGTTTGGATGGAGTTTTGCAAAAGACTCCTGCAGGGACTTCGGGTCCTCCGCGTTGAAAATGGCTCTTTTTACGACCCCCTTAAATCCAATATAATCAACGATCTCGCCCCCGATCAGCTGACCTTCCCGGTCGCAGTCCGTCGCGATGATGATCGTATCAGCATCCCGCGCCGCGACCCGGATATCATCGAGCATACGACGCGTGTCCGCGACTGGGACCTTTTCGTAGAACTTTCCGGGCCAGAGTAGGGTCGCTGACCAATCCTTCCACTCATCGCGCACGTCATCCGGCTCCTTGAGGGTCAGGATGTGGCCGCGCGCGGGAAGGACCACGCCGTAGCGGGACCCGACAGCGGCCCTGATCGCCTTGGCTTGAGATGGTTTTTCGCAGATGACAACGGATTTACTCACGGGGACCCCTTCAGATGGCCTTATCTCTTCTCAGGACAGATATGCCCTATCCTGACCGGAATAGGAATGGTTTTTCGCAAATCTATGTCAGAAGGACGGCTCCGTAAACCCCAGACGTACGATCGCTTCCCGACCGGACAATTCCGAAAGGGGGAGGGCCGCGTCGATATCATAGCGTCGGATCAGGAACGCGAACGGCGCCTCCGGGTTTTCCCGTATCGCCTGTGCGACCCTGAACTCGGTCACAGACTGGCGCATAGCGGTTCCGAACGGCACCGAGCTCATGAGATGAATGAAAAAGGCGCGCTCCAGGCATAACCCGCCCGAAAGATCCGCTGTCGCGGTGAAGGATCCGAGTAGGTTCTGTGGCGGGCCGGACACGTCGCGCGGCCCGTCAGAGATAAAATCTTGTTCTGCATCAATAAGGCCGCAGACAGCCTCGGCAAGCTGCTCCTTCACCTTCAAGATAGCCCCCGCCCGAAGCAGGACCGCACTCCGTTCGGGATCATGGGTCCGTAGATAACGTGAAAGTGTGTCTGCAAGGATGTCCACGGCCCGGTCATGGGTTACCCCGAAGCGGCCGATATCCCGACCAAGTCTTGCGCACCAAGCGGCGTCAGCGGTCCCGTCAGCGACCTGATCGCGTGCCTTGTAGAGCCGCAGCGCAGCATACGGGTCAGCGTGAAATTCCGCGTCCAGCTCCATCAGATCGCCGGGATCCCCGGTTTCCAGAAGACCGCAGCTGATCCCGATCGAGTCCAGGAAAGCCGGCTCCCCGCGGAGCCAGGACCTTATCAGCTCCGGATCTGTCGTTTTGGGCGGGGACATGAGGGCGGCCGGCACCCGGACCGGGCCAGGCCCCCGCCCCTGCCCGTCCGCACGAAAAAGGGGCGCGATCAACGCCTCACCCCGTTCCCCGACCCGCTCAACCTGGTCGGGTATCCGGAAAGCATCCTGGACGGCTCCGGTCGTGCCACGCCGTTCTCCGTCCCGGGGACGGGTTTTTGCCTGGGCTGAGATGGCGGGGTCTGCGGCTGGCTCATGTCCGGTCACACCGCGGCGCTCCGACCCTTGATGTGGGGTTTCGCGCGGGTATGGTTGGACGGCAGCGAGTGCAGAATCTGGCCCATTCAGGGAGACAAGGGCCCGCATGAGAGCCCGTACGGGGGGCAGGAGACGTTGCTCACTGGTCCCTCCAACCACCGCATCGGTCAGAATACGTGTCACATCCATAGCGGCCTGACTGGCGGACCCGTACTGAATAAAATCGGCCACCTGACCCAACAGGTGAGACCCGGTGCTGGCCGCCTCTTGGGCGAGGGCATTGGAAACGGTCGCGCGGGTATGCTCATCCCCGAGACGATTTGCCAGGACGGCCAGTAAGGGGCCTCCGCCCCGCCCGCTCCGGATCGCCCAGATCAAGGACCCGGCGGCCGCGTCCGGGTCACCGGATGCGAGGACCCGGTCAATAAGATCCCCGGAGTCCGAGACCCGGTCGGGGGCGGAAACGGTCATCCCCAGGACCCCGCCTTGGCCACCTCGGGCCGAAATGGGACCACGTTCTCGAATTCAAGGTCGGATCGGCTCACCAGGATCCGCCGATGGCCGTTTGCATCGTTCAGGACCCGCTCCTCCGACATCATCAGTCTCCCCTCTAGCATGGCGAACCGGGCCTTGCTTTCCACCAATTCTTGAGGTGTGGGCCTGTAGTGACCGAAGATGGTGATCCAGTCCCCATCCATCAGCTCATTGGACAAAAAACCGTACAGATCAGATCCCGGCGCCTCTGCGCCGTCGGTTCCAAAAAGATATCCCGTGCAGGTGTCGTCAACGGCGGTGAGAACACGACCTATAGACAGATCATCGAGACGTATACGGACCTGAACCGGTGCGAAACGCAGCCCTGCAAGGAGGAGGCGACTGTGAAAACCAACGGGATCAGACAGGATGGGGGAGATCACGGTCATCCCGTCCGTGATCCCCCGTTTAGTGAATTTGACATTCATTTTTTTTGATCTTCTTCTTATTTTTGGACCTCAAAAGGGAAGTTCAGGCTGCTCTTGGTTTATTTCAGGACCGACAAGCATGCTTGTGGGCGGCAGAACGGCAGGAGTGGCCTTCTTCGCGGGGGTGCCATGTTTGAACCGGATGGTGTTGATCGCCTTCTCGTCGCTCTCCATTTTCTCAACAAGCGCATTTCCGATTCGGGCGTCAAGCGTGCCAGCGACGGAAAGGTAACCGATGTCGACATTCTTCTCCTGGCCAATACGCCAGATACGGTCCTCGATCTGGACCATGTTGGACGGGGTCCAGTCCGGTTCCACCACCCGCATCCGGGCGGAGGCGGTCAGCGTGATGCCGGTTGCACCAGCAAGGCTGATGATGATCCCCCGGATCGTGTCATCCGTCTGGAACCGGTCGATGATCGGTTGGCGATCAGACGGCTTGACGCTCCCGTCATAAACAAGAAATGATCCCGGTATCCTTTTTTCGCTCTCCTCATGGATCAGGCGGATCACTTCCTTGTGGTGTGCAAATACCACGGTCTTGGTTCTGTTCTCCGGGGCCATATCGGTCTCGTCGTCGATTTCATCGAGGATGAACTTAGCGCAATGCGGCGCCTTTATCAAACCAAGGTTCCGACGTACCCGGGCGAGCTCATTGAAGCTGGGGGTATCAGGGTCAATCAGGGAGATGGCGCTAATGACAACACCGGCCTCCCGGCTCTCCCCGACCCGGACATCAGTCCCGGAAATGCGGCCCACGAGCGCCTCCAGGTTCGCCTCCGCCTCACGCAGGAGGGCCTTGTCCTCCTTTGACAAGCGGACCGGGATCTCGAGGGGGGTACGAAACTTCGGGGGCAGATCCGTGTCCCGCTTCAGACGACGGATAAAGGAGCCGGACCCGCGCATCCGGAGCTGAAGCTCCGTCTCCCGGATCGGCTTTCCCGCCATCGGGACGATCATCTCGACCTCCCGTTTCCCGCGCCACATCTTCTTCTTGATCAGGAACGGGGGCTGATAGCGGTTGAGGAATATCTCACGCGCCTTTGGGCCCCTGCCCCACAAGTCGGGACGCGATGATGTCAGTAGCGGCCAAAGCTCGGAGACCCGATTTGGTTTCGGGGTCCCGGTCAGATGGACCAGCTGGCCACGATCCGACATCGGGAGCATCCGGGCCCCGTCCAGGTCCAAGAGGTCCCCGAGTACCGCCTTGGTGCGCTGAGCCACCTCATTTTTCAGGTTATGCGCCTCATCCGTCAGGATCAGGTCCCAGTTCCTCGCGTGAATTGGAATAATATTTTTTTGCAAAATATCATAGTTGATCACGACCACGTTCGTGTCCGGGAAGGTAGACCCCTCCGCGTAACCGACCGTGAGACCCCGGTTGACCATCCATTTGTCTATCTCCCGGGTCCACTTTATCTTCATATTGGCCTGACAGACCACCAGGACGTTCGACGCATCGGGCTTGGCGTTCATGAGGCCGATGCCCTGTATGGTTTTTCCCAGACCCATGTCGTCCGCGATGATCCCTGATTTTCCGGATCTGGAGATCTGCTGGATTCCTCCCTTCTGGAAAGGAAGGTAGTCAATATCGGCCGGCACCGGCACGTCGAAATCGACCGGCGCCGACTGCGCCTTAGATAATTTGATATTCGCAGCGGCGGAACGGGTCAACTCTTTCAGTTTTTCACGCGCTTTCTCCGTCATGAACCCCTCGAGATTCCCAGCGATGAACGGGTCCCGCGTCCGATATGGCCGCGTCCCGAGTTTCTCGGCAAGTGCTGCCGGTGGGTTCTCGATCGGCAGCCATCCGGCCCCCTCAAGGGCCTGGATGCGGTCCTCGTGGTCCGCATCACAGTTGGCCACGAAGTCCTCACGCGCCGCGCCGACGGCGAGTGCTCGTTTTCCCGGGGGTACCCCGGCACCGGCCCCGAGGAACCGCTCAAGCCCGTCTTCGATTCGTTTTTCCGCAAAAGCGGCTTCAGCCATGGCACGCGCGTCCCGGGTCGATGAGACCCCAAAACGGTGTTTGAGGAGCGGAACCAGATAAATAGGGGGGCCGCCGATCGCAGGAGGTGTCGTCCAGATCGAAACCCCATCCTCCTCCTTGTAAGGGGCGAGGCCCTGGAGCTCCAGGAATCGGCGCATCTTCGCGTCCATCGTCTCCAATGGGCCCGAGACCACAGCGTTAAAACGGGGCTGATCGCCCTTGAAACGCGGGTCTTTACGCTTGACATTCACCCTTAGCACCATCGTGTCCTCCTGACATTTTTCTTCTTCTAATATGCTCATGCGAAAAAAGAAAACACCTTCTTGAAAACAGCTCTTACCGGGAAACGGCTTACCCAAAATGTAGGGATACTGGTGCAAAATGGTGCAATTTGTAACAAACAGTATCAACTTTTAATAATCCTATTTGACACTTCCTATTTTTTTTCTCATATTTAATGTTAGAAAACTATGAAGCCACTCGGGTTTTATGGCAGGGAACCAAACAGGGGGGTCACCCCCTTAACGCAAGGATGAGAGAATGTCCGCGCAAGTGAAATACGACGAGCCAAACTTCGCCCCGGAAAAATTTGGGTATGAGGGTAGCGGCCATAACGCCTCGATCAACTTCTCAATAGAGACGATCACCCCGGCAGAGGCGCGCGCCTACCTTGAGGCGCGGCCTCAGGGATATAGCCCGGAGGATAAACGGCCGGTTGGCGAGACACGCGCCATCGCTTCTTATGCCGAAGCGATGCGGGTTGGCGGCTGGATCATGAACGGGATGCCGGTCATTTTCGATCAGAACGGTTATCTGGTTGACGGGGAAGCCCGCCTCGAGGCCTGCATCCTGGCGGACACCGCCTTCGAGACCCTGGTCGCCCGAAACGTGCAGAGCGACTCCCTCCATACGATCGACCAGCATCGTCGCCGGTCTTACACGGGCGTCCTTGAAGCCCGGGGAGTCCGGAACGCGGGCGCCGTACAGCGCACCATGTCGAAACTGATCCGGATCGAGAACGGGATCTTGGGGAAGCAGAATCTGCCGATCAGCTGGTCCCGGTATGATCGGGTGTTCTCGGCGAACCCGGAGCTCGTCGAAGCGGTGGCCATCGCAGAGGAAATGCGCGGGTCCAGCCTGCATTCAACGCCGCGCCCCGTGCTGATCTTCATGGCCCTCAAGGCTGGTCTTCGTCGGGAAATCCGGAAGTTCCTGGCAGCGATGAGCGATCCTGAAGCGTTCGACCCGACAAACCCGGCCGTCATTCTGGCAAACCAGATGGACACGATCCGGAACAGCGGCGGGATAATGGAAGTCGAAACCGCTCTCGCCCTCTCCATCCTCGCTTTCAACGATCTCCTTGATGGAACCCCGCGTCGGAAGCCTTTCTCCTGGGAGCCGAACTACGGTGAGGTGAAGGCAAAGAACGGTGTCGTAACGAACTGGAAGCTGGTCCGGGAGACCGCGCCAGATAACCTCGGCCTTCCAAAACTCAAAGGGTACCCGCGTCTTGAGGCGGGAAAGTTCGATATACGCGGTGATGCGGATGACTTTGCTGGACGCATGGCCGATCTGCTCAAGGAGGGTGTAGACGCGGATACCGGCCTGGAGCGGGTGGAAATGCGCCTGGTGACCCCGGAGCTGGCGGAGAGTTGGCTCCAGAAGTTCAATACCGAGAACCGGAAGATCCAGCGTAGCCACGTTGAGATGATCGTCCGGGACATCCGGGACGGGAACTGGATGGTCAACGCTCAGCCGATCTGCTTCACCGGAGACCCGGACACCGCTGAACCGGGGGACAATGTCAGACTGCTCAACGGGCAGCACCGCCTCGAAGCGTGCAAGATCTCCGAGATCCCGATCGAGATCCCGATCGCAAAGCACATCCCGGAGGCCGCCTTCGCCACTTATGACATTCACGCCAAAAAAACCCTGAACACGTCGGATTCTGCTGCCAAGGCGGATGATCGGGTCATGAAGGCAGCGGCCAAGATCCAATGGCGCGTTGACACGGGGTTCCCGGCCACTTACCGGCTCACCCCCTCGGCGAGTGAACTGATCCGGACGATCCGGGCTCACCCCAACCTGGCGAAAGGGTTCGCGCGGTCCCGAAGGATGAAGGATTTCGCCTCAGCAGGGGTTATGACTTACATGATCTACCGGGTGACCCAGGAGCACGCGGAGGTTGGCGAACAGTTCCTCGTAGACCTGGAGACCGGTGAGGGTCTGGAACGCGGGAACCCCGTGATCGGCGCCCGCACCACAGCGATCGGCCAGCGCGGAAAACGGGACCGCAGGGAGACGCTAGAGGATCTAGAGGAGGCCTGGAAGGCCTATAAGATCTACAAGGGTATCGAAGCCACAGGGGGGAACCCTTTCTTGTCCGACAGCGCTCAGGATGACCTGTTTTCGGATGACGACTGATCTTGGACAAAATGAGTAATGAGAGAGGGGGGCGTAAGCCCCCCTCTCTCATTTCCGGTTCTGATAAGGGCTATTGGTGTTCATTGGAGCCGGACCAGTTCCGGCGCAGATCCCGGATCAGGACCCAGCTCATCATGTCGTCAATCGACCGGTCCAGCGCCGCAAAGGCACACAGGGAGGCCGGATCAACAATTCGGTATCCCCCCATGATCTGCGTGACCCGGCTCTGAACAAGGGGCTCGATCCTTGTGTCATGAAAGATCCCCATATGATCAACCCGCGCGTATTGCCGCGGATCATTCTGATTCAGAGTGGGTGAGGTGACGGAGCCGAATGTTCCCCACCGCTCGTTCCAGCCGTTAAAGTAAGAGTAGCCACTGTAGTTGTCCTCCCGGTAACCGTTCCCCGAGAGGATCAGATAGGGGGTCATCACACCCACATATTCGGGGAGCGCGCTGACCTGTGAGGAGGGAACCAGCTTGGACAGGTACCCGTAGACCTGCAACATCCCGAACATGTCCTCCTCAAGGTATCCTGCATTGATCGCATCACGCCGATAACCCTCGCAGGCGCAATCCACATGATAGGCAACCCGCAGATGGGCGAGGATGTTGATCACCTCATTGGCCTGCGAGGTGGTATTGAAAACCCCTTCCTCCACGAGCCGATTCTGCCCTTCATCACGCTCGATGATGTCCGCAAGGTACCGGATCCGGTAAGGCGGATAGGTCACGGAGGATGGGGTTATGGAGGCGTCCGGCTCCAGACCCAGGTCAGGGTCCGTGGGGCCCTCCTCCACGACCAGGTCCTCCGGATCGTCCCCGAGCATGTCCTCAGGATCCGTGACTCCCTCCTCTATCGGGGGTGGGTCCTCAAGGAGGATCTGAGCGTTGGCCCCCGGTGTAAGCACGGAGACCAAAAGAAGGATGAGAATCATTTTTCGCATTGTTAGACAACCCTTACTTTTCAAGGATAAGAATAACCCGTTCAGGCCCTTTCCGGAACGGAAAAATGATCCCCGTCCCCAATCAGGTGAGTAGGCCCGCCGCCGGACGTATATCCTCTACGATCAGCTGGACGGACCGATTCCCGCGAAACTCGTTGATACCCGGCTTTCCGAGCACATCGATCGCGGCACCCCGCAAGTCCATGATGGCCTCCCCCATCGGAGTGCCGACCACGTTCCACAGGAGCGCGTCGATGGTCGCACCCCCCTCCCCCAGAGTGAGCTTGAGATGCTTCTCCTTCATGATCCGGATACCGCGCAGCTCCGCGCCACGGATGATCAGGACCGGCTCCGGGTTCGCGGTCCCGAACGGGCCAAGGGGGGCGAGCGCCTCCACATCCGCCACGGTGAGACCACGCACCCCGACCTCCAGGTCAGCCTCCGACCGCACCCCGGTCGTATAATAGGGGCTCTTGGCGATCTCCGCGTCCAGGAAAGCCTGGAACGGGGCAAGCTGTTCCGGGGTCAGGGTGAGGCCGCCCGCCATCCCGTGGCCGCCTCCCTTTATGATCAGGCCCGCCTTGCGCGCCTCGATGATCGCGTGACCAATATCGAAACCGGGTACGGACCGCGCGGACCCTTTCAGGTTCCCCTCATAATCACGGGTCAGCACAATCGCGGGGGCGTCAACCGCCTCGCGCGCCCGGGCGGCGGAGATCCCGACCACCCCCTCATGCCCGTCCACAACCGCGATCAGGCTACGGCGGGTAACACCGGCCTGATAGCCGACCGCCTGGGCGATGGCCTGCTCGGTGGCCGCCTCCTCCAGCCCCTTGCGCTCCCGGTTGCACCGGTCCAGCTCCTCGGCGAGCCGAAGCCCCTCCTCCGGGTCATCTGTGATCAGGCACCGGGCCCCGAGGGTGGCGTCGGAGACCCGGCCACCGGCGTTGATCCGGGGTCCAAGCCGCCAGCCGCAATCCTCCGCGGTGACCGGAACGGACGGGCTGACCCCGGCGATCTCCGCGAGTGCGGCGATCCCGGGGCGGGACCGCTCTGACAGGTGAGGCAGGCCCCGCATGACGAAGGCGCGGTTCAGGCCCGTAAGCGGGACCACATCGCAGACCGTCCCGATCGCCACGAGGTCCAAGAGCCGCATCAGGTCCGGCGGTGAGGCGGGTCTCCCCTCGCGACCGTCAAACCAGCCGCGGGACCGGAGCTCCCGGCTCACCGCAACGCAGAAGATGAAGGTCATACCGGCCGCACAGAGATGACCAAACCCGGGCGCCTCATCGCGCCGGTTCGGGTTTATCACGGCGATAGCCGGGGGGACTGTCTCCTCCGCTGCATGGTGGTCGATCACGACCACGTCCAGACCCGCCTCACGCGCCGCGGTAAGCGGCTCGAAGGCGGTGGTTCCGGCGTCCAAAACGCAAACTGTCTCACACCCGTCCGCCCGCATCGCGAGCAGACCGGGCGTGTTTGGCCCGTATCCCTCCAAGATCCGGTCCGGGATCCGGAGGGGGACATCATTGACCCCAAGCAGCCGGAGAAACCGCACCAGGACCGCAGCGGAGGTGGCCCCGTCTGCGTCATAATCCGACCAGACCCCGATCCGGGACCCAGAGCTGATCCGGTCCGCGATATGGCGGGCCCCAATATCCATATCCCGGAAGCGGGACGGGTCCGGCATCAGGGCCCGCAGGGTCGGTTCAAGGAAAACCTCCGGCTCCACTCCACCAAGATCACGCCCGGACATCAGCCGTGCCGCGAAGGGGTTCAGCCCGGACCGCTCGAGGGATTGGGCGAGGTCGGGCTTCGGTGAGCGTACCCCCCAAGCGCGCCCTTTAAGGGAAACAGGTTCCGGCGTGTCTGACCGCATGTTCATGGTGATCTCCTTTTACATTTATGGATAACATGCCTTATGATTTCATTTTTCGCAACATACAAACATGCCAAGACATCGCGTCTGAAACGAAAAGGAACCGGCCCACTTTCGTGAACCGGTCCCATTAATTTCAGATCAGATCCGATGTTCAGAAGCTGAAGCCGAGCCCCAGGTGCAGACCCTTGGCCTCTGCTCCGCCCTGCGCACGCTCATAATGGGCGCCCACATCGGCATGCAGATTGCCCGCGATGTTGTAACGAGCCCCCAGCTCGATCTTGTTGGCATCCGCGGCGCCGACGTTCTGGAAGTGGGTCAGCGCACCGTCGATCGACAGATCTTTGCTCAACGCGTAATCCACGCCGATCGCGACGCGGAACTGGTCCTTGTCATCGGCGTCGAACAGGGCCTTGCCGGACAGGTCTGCGCCGAACATCTCGGTGCCGCCCTCAAAGCCGATCAGGAGCTGGTCGGAATGGGCACCACCCATCTCACGCGTCTCGTACAGCGCAACCGGGCCCGCAATGCCGCTGATACGGTAGCTGAGCTCAACATCCGCACCGATGGTGGAGGTGCCGCTCGTGTCCGCCGACATCAGCTTCATGTCATAGGCGAAGCCGGAGCCATAGCTGCCAGACAGACCGAAGGTCAGGGCCTGCGTGTCAACGCCGCCGGCGCGGCTCGCCTCGTATTTGGTGACCGCGTATGACTCCTGGGCGGAGGCCATACCGGACAGGGCGGTCAGGCCGGTGGCGCCCATGGCGACCAGGAGGACGAGCTTGGAAGTGAACTTCATGTGGCTTTCCCTTTCAGAGAAGTGTTTGCGAAAAATCATCTATATCCAAAGATCAGGAACCGCAATAACTTGAATGTGCCATTTCAGCGGATCGTGAGTCATGTAACCTTTTCGCAACACAACCGCTACAGGACTACTCAAAATAAATTAGGAAAACCTTTATTTTTCGATTAAGCATAACAATATGTTAAGGAAGCCGAAAATGAGTACGAGGAAGATGAAACATGGGGTATGAGACCGCCCTCCTGAGGGATAAGGCCCGAACACGTGGCGCGATGATCCAGCTCGCTGATGGCAGCATGTTCGCGCCCCTGGCGCCGGACCCCGCGCGGATGAGCCCAGGGGCGATCGCCTGCGGCCTGGCAAATGCCTGCCGGTTCGGGGGGCAGACCCGGCGTTATTACTCCGTCGCACAGCACAGCGTGCTGGTCGCCGCCCTCTCCCCTGTTGATCTGGAGGTGCAAAAATATGCCCTCCTGCATGATGCGGAGGAGGCCTTCGGCCTTCCGGACCTGCCAACCCCGATGAAGCCCTTCTTCCCTCAGTTCGTGGAGGCGCAGGGCAGGATCGGCCGGATGGTCCTCGACCGTTACCGGGTTGATCACCGGCTGAAACGTGTTGTGAAACCCTTTGACACGCTGGCCCTCGCAATCGAGAAGCGGGATCTCAAGGAAACGTCAGACGGCTATCTTCAGGACCTGCCTGATCCCCCGGGTCATGTCCGGATCCGCCCTCTAACCCCGCGCCCCGCGGAGCGGCTGTTCCGGGCCGCCATGGCGCGCGTGTTCGATGAAGGTCTCCCGATCGACTGGGTCTGGCTCTCCGGACAGACCGGGTTCGAGGTACGGCCATGAGGCTCAGCTTCGATGCGGATCACCTGCGCCGCCTGCTCGCGCTGAGCCGCGGCGCGGAGCGCCGCGTGCCCGCCCTTGAGCAGGTGCTCGATCCTGCCCTGTGGCATACAGACCTGCCGGAGGATCGGATCGCCCTCCTTGAGGGGGAGATGGCAGAGCACGGGATCGCCCTCTCCGCCACATCCGAGGATCTGGACCCGGGCCTGATCGGCCCCGGACTGATCCTCGTCGGAGATCAAGGGGTTTACCTGATGGCGAACCTGCTCAACGAGCAGGTCAAGGCGGTGGGCATCCCGCACGTCGCCTACGCGGCGGAGGTGAACCCCGAAACCCTCCTTTTCGAGATCTGGTGGGAGGCTAAACGGGACAGTTTCGGGGCGGACGACGGGACCGTCTTCCTCTCCGAGGAGTTTATCGGACCCGCACTTAGCCGAGTCCCGGCGGAGGGCGCGTTTCTTCTGGACGTTAGTCCGGACCAGATTGCAATTCTGGAAAGATCCCAGGATAGCCCGGAACCCTGATTCAATACGTCTTTTAGGGAAAGTTCGGGGATTCTGTTGCCAGGCTCCCCGGGGCCCCGCCACCCGGTGCTACCCGGAAGGACTTCAGGGTGGTTCACCCGAACCGCTTACGCGGCGAGGGCACGAACCGGAGCAGAGTTGGTGTTTGCAACTGTGCGTTTCGGACCGATAACGGTGGTACCTCACCGAGCAAAAGCTGGCCTCTTTGAACGTTCGTCGATCCTGTTTCGGCCCCATCAGAAGATCACCGTTCAGATGGTCTTGTGGTGGAGCCGCCGGGTACCGCCCCCGGGTCCGAGCCGCCTATTACAGGTGCGTTTATCGCCATAGCCTTTCGGCACCCCCTTAGTACGGTTATATACAAACCATCGTCAATATGATTCTCGCATGCGTTGACACGCGGATTCAAAGGTGCGAAAAAAGTAAAACATTATGGGGTGGGCGATGGGGCAAGAATCCAAAACATATCTTTTCAAGGCCCGCTCCGAGGAGGAGCAGGCGAATCAAGAGGCTGCGGTAAAGCTAATCCTCTCCTCGCTCGTGCTGGTGTCGCAATCCGCTGTCCCGGCCAAGCTGGGCCTTTCACCGGACGGGGTCGAGCTGCTGACCTGGCTGATTGACCTCGGAGCTGCTCCGCAAGTCTACCCGCCTTCTGAGAAGATCCGAAAATTCTCCGCGCGAAACGGCACCGTCATGATTGTGCTCACGCCTAAGACGGCTGGACTTATCCGCTTTATGGCGGCCCGGGGGGAGATCCGGCATCGCGCCGGCGCCTCCGATCCTTCGACGATCCGGATCCACTAAGGGGATGCTGTCGCTTGAGGGGGTTCCCCATTTCAGTCGAAACGGCGTAACCCTTTATAACGGTTGCGCCATAGCCCTTCTCGCCCGGCTCCGGGGGGTGGCGGACCTGGTCGTAACGGACCCCCCTTACCGGCTCACCTCCGGGGGCAAAAACGCCCAGGTCATGTCCGGTATCTTCGCCTCGGACAGGTATGACAACTCCGGAGAGCTCATGCGAATGGTGGAGTGGACGGATTTCTCCCGGCCCCTTCTCGAGGCTTGCAAGCCGAACGCGGACGCCTATGTCATGGCCAATGACAAGCAGATCTTCCCGGCGCATGCGGCGATGATCGGGGCGGGATGGCGATGCCATAATCTCTTGGTCTGGAACAAGGGGGCCCCGACCCGGAACCGGTGGTACATGAAGGAGAACGAGTACACCCTTTATCTGTGGAAGGGACGTGCACGCACGATCAGCAACCCGGGCTCAAAACAGACCTTCGCAGCTTCGCGGCCGAACCGTGCGGAGAAGATCCATGACACCCAGAAGCCTGTGGAACTGCTCGAGCACTACATTCGGAACTCCTCGGAGCCGGGGGACCTCGTGCTTGACCCTTTCGCCGGGTCCGCCGCCACCCTTGTCGCCGCCCTTCTGTCCGGACGACGCGCAATCGGGATCGAGATTGATGTGGACAACTTCCGTGCGGCCGTTGCTCGCCTTGAAAGTATATGCGAAAAAAAAACGTATATACCAACGGAGGGTGAGAATGTTAGACGCCGATAATTTTCAGAATGAGCAGATCGGACCGGATGAGGTCCATGTCATTGCGCTTCGTGGAGTTCCCGAGACGATCTCGGGTCGTCCCGGTTTTCTCCGGACGGTCCAGATCAAGGACCTCAGGGTGAATCGGGACTATCGGCGCCGAATGACCCCCCGTTCAGCACGCGCTGCACATGAGATCGCCATGCACTTCAGTTGGGAAGAGTTCTCCCCACTGATCGTGGTCCAAAAGGATGATCTCTACGAGGTGATTGACGGGCAGTTTCGGGCCGCTGCGGCGCGCACTATCGGGATCACAGAGCTGCCCTGCTATGTGCTCGGGTGTGACCAGGAGGGGGCCGCCGCCGCATATGCCGGTATCAACGGTTCAATCACCGCCGTGACACCACAGGATATTTGGTTTGCGGAAAAGTTTGCGAAAAACTCAGATGTTCTTGCGCTTGATGCCCTGCTCAACCGCTGCGGCGTCCGTATTGTCCGCGAACGGGAGTTGGGGCGGGTCGGAGACACCCGATCCGTAAACGAGCTGAAGCGCGCCTTTTCCCGGTTAGGGCCAGTCGTTCTTGAGGTTATCTTGACTGCTATCGTACGAACTGGTGATTGTGGATATGGTCACCTGAGCGGGGCTGTGATCAACGGGATCGGTCAGTCCCTGATCCGTAAACCCGAGCTCATCCTGAACCCTAACCCGTTTTACCAGGCTTTTGATCGCGTAAACCTTCACGAGATGGTTGCGGAGGCCCGGGTGGAGAGTATCCGGACCGGGAACCACCTGCAGTCCATCATTGCCCGCGAGGTCAACATCTTGATCCGAAAAGCGGACCACGCACATGGGGGCTGAAGGCCCACAGGAAGTTTGGGAGGGGGTCCGCGACAGGAGCGTGCTTGTATTGGGCGCCACCGGTGGGGTCGGGTCCGCCATATCCCGTCGCCTCCTCGCGGAAGGGGCGAATGTCATCGCGCAGGGGCGTGACCTTGCCAGGCTCGCACGGCTTCAGGCCTTTGGCGCCTCGACGTTCCAGGGTGACCTCCGGATGGTCAGGCCCAGGACAGACCTGTTACGGGTCAGCTCGGATGTGGTCGCGGTGATCAGCTTCCTTCCCCCGCTACGAGATGTCATCACGGGCGCCTGTGATGTGATGCGGGACCTGCCCGGAACGTGCCGGGTCCACCTTTCATCCTCTGAGGTTTACGCCCGTCGCAAGGACCAGTTTGACTTGACCGAGCGGGAGGTTCGTCCTGACGGGCTTCGCCCCTCCCCGTTCAGGTCAGCGGAACGGGCGCTCGAGACTGCGACGCAAGGGTGCGTCACCCTCTTGCGACCGGGGCGGCTCATCGGAACCGGAGTCACGTCAAGCGCGCTTGTGAGGTGGGCTCGCGACGCCCCCCTCCCCCTCGTCCTCGAGGGGGCGGTGGAGTCGAGCGTGCTGCGGGTGGAGGACCTGGGTGATGCCATCATTCAGCTCATAAGGGCCCCCGGAGTCGGCCGCGCACATGGGACCTTCAACATCGCCGGCCCGCGCCCGACGGGTGTACGCGACATTGCCGAGACACTCTGCGACGGCTCCGGGGTGCGTCTGCGTTGGCGCCGGGCCGGGAGGACCAGTCTCAGGGCCGGGGTTGAGGTCCGCAACATCATCCGGGCTCTCCCGGGCGTCTCCGGCCAGAGCGAGGAGATCGGACTTCTGCTGGGATGGTCCCTGACTTTGGACAGCGCCGCCCTCCTGCGGGAAACCGGCTGGGCCCCCGGGGTCATCCCCAGACGTCGCGGTACCTGAACCGCCCCCCCTGATAGGCAAGCCCCTTTTCTAAAAATGGGGCTTTCATAATTTGCGAAAAACTATATCATTCAAATCATCGTAAAAGGAGATCCTGATGAGCGACGACAAGACGACCGACTATGACGTGACCGCGGAAGAGCTGACCCAGTTCGTTGAACGGGGGGAGCGGCTGATTTCCGAGAAGAAGGACATCTCCGAACAGGAAAAGGAGCTCTACGCAGAGGCGAAGGGCCGCGGCTACGACACCAAGATCCTGAAGAAGGTGATCGCCCTGCGCGCGCGTGACCCCAACGACGTGATCGAGGAAGAGGCCGTCATGGATATGTACAAGAAGGCCCTGAAAATGTCCTGACCAAATTTCGCCCGTTGCCTTTTTCAGGCTACGGGCGGATTATGCGAGAAACAGAGTGGAGGACCTCATGCCAAACGGAACCACCCCGGAGTTCAAAGGCTCCATCCCGATATTCAAGACGACCCGTCCCCTCATCGGGGACATGGCGACCGTGGAGGTCTCACACCGAATCCAGGCAAGCGGAACGCTCGTCGAGGTGGGCCCCGGGGATCGCGGGGCCGTCGACCTGGAAGGACGTCAGGTCAGCGGGACCCTGATCCCATCGGTCCGGCGCTTGAACCTGAGCCTGCCCGAAACCGACATCGAACCGGAGACGCATGATGAAGACCTCTCCCCCTGTTGATCGTATCGAGATCTATGTCCGGTTCCTGGACCCGCGCAGCGGGAGAACTGGGGTGTTCGAGAGCCCCTTCGACAGCTTCGCTGGGGCGGCGGGTCAGTTTGCGGAGGATCCGGACTGCGTGAGCGCGATGAGGGTCGCGATCTCACAAGCAGGCCGGCCGGTCGCCATGAGCGATGCGACGGACCAGGTCCGGGAGGCGCTGCTCGAGATGATCAGTGAGGGGCGGTTCGAGACCTGCCCACACCCGATCGTTGAGGACGTGTTTGATGAACTGATGGAGGAGGCGCGGCGGGAGGCCGAAGGCGATTCAGATCATGAGAGGATCGAGGGGGGATGCTCCAGATCTGAGATATAGAAATCCCCCGGATCCGAACCCGGTCCGGGCTCTAACCCTTTAGACTGATTCCTCTCGACTCGCGCTGAAGGATCCCACAAGTGGTGCGTGGGGTTATACTTATCCACAGGATCGCCCACAGACCCACCCACAGGATGAAATTGAGGACAGAGTAAGGCTCATTTGAAACGTTACAATATGGCTGTATGATATTGATAATAAAGCAATACTTATCCGACACTATTACCTTGTTGCGACAGTTTACTTGAGGCCCGACAGAATTTTCTGGAAAACTACTCCTATTCTGTTGTATCGGTATTATTAATTAATAACCGATACACGGGGCAGTAGACATGAGCATAAAAGGCTCGACACGTTTTCAGGCACTTTCTGGACGGCTGACCCGTCAGCTAAGGGAGCATAGTCAGGAGAGCTTCCCGCCGGACGCGCGCAAGACCTTGCGCAAGTTCGCGATGCGGGAGGCGGCCGATTTCCTCAAGATAAATCAGAACACGTTCCGGCATTACGTGTCCACCATGGCGGACAAGCTGCCGACTGGAGAGCTTGACAAGAGCAATCGGCGCTACTTCACCCTTCAGGAGATCCACGATATTCAGCGTATCCTCTTTGAGGAGGGGAAAACTGATCCGAAGATCTATCCGAGACGGCAAGGCGATGAACCCTGCATGGTCATCACCTGTTTTAATCTGAAGGGCGGATCGGCGAAAACGAGCACCGCGATAAGCCTTGGACAGAGCCTCGCCGTAGCCGGTTTCCGGACGCTCATAGTGGACGCCGACAGCCAGGCCAGTTTGACAAATCTCCTCGGGATTACCCCGGAATATGACCCCGAGATGCTGACCCTTTACGACATGATCAAATTTGAAGAGCCTGTGGTGGCCCGGAAGGTGATCCAGAAGACCTATTTCCCGAACATCGATCTGATCCCCGCCTCCATGAGCCTGATGGAGTTCGAGTACGAGACCGCCCTCTCCTTCCGCAAGGCGAACCAGACCGGCGCGTTCCATACCCGGATCGCGAACGCGCTTGAGCCGGTCCTGACCAATTATGATGTGGTCATCTTCGACACCCCCCCGCAGCTCAGCTTCGCGGTGATCGCGGCCCTGTTCGCCTCACGCGGGGTCCTGATCCCGCTCAACGCGTCCATGCTGGACGTGATGTCGCTCGCGAGCTTTCTGAGCATGGCAGGTAGCCTGATGGAGGTGGTTGAGTCGCACGCGCCGGACCACGGGTTCGATTTTGTGAAGCTGCTGATCACCCGCTACGAGGCGTCAGAACTCCCGCAGGTCCACATGTCCAGCTTTCTCAGGACCGTGATCCCAGAATCGGTCATGGCGGCAGAGTTCGTTAAATCCGCAGCTATCGGGGACGCGGCGACCACCAAGCAGACGGTTTTCGAGGTGGAGCCCCGCGATGTGAACCGGAAGACCTATGACCGGGTGATCGAGTCCATCGGCCGTATCAGCTCAGAGGTCGAAACCATGATCTTCACATCCTGGGGTCGATCCGATGGCACGTAACAAGATCGGATCCAACCTGATGGCCGCGATGGCCGGGAGCCTTGAGGAAGACGAGGCCCGCATCGCTGCGGAACGCACAGCACCTGAGAGCCCGGCCCCAGCGATGTCCAATCCGGCCGTCGACCGAGCCATGTTTGCTGTCCGCAATGAGGACCGTCAGGCGACCCGCCTCATCCCGACAAACCAGATCCGGATGTCCCCCATTTCCGACCGGATGAATGCGGAAGATGATATCGAGGATCTGATCGAGTCAATCCGCGCGGAAGGGCAACAGGTTCCGATCATGGTCAGGCGCCTGCCTGATGGGGAACTTGAGATCGTTTATGGACGACGTCGTCTCCTTGCCTGCAAGGCCCTTAAGATCGATGTGAGGGCCTCCGTCAACGACATGACCGATGAGGAGGCCCTCATCGCCCAGGGAGTCGAGAACAACCGTCGCAAGGATAGCAGTTTCATCGAGAAGGCGCTGTTCGTGATGCGCATCCTGAACGCCGGTTACAAGGCGGTCGTGGTCCAACGGGCCACGGGGGTCAACGAGACCACCATCTCCAAAATGAGATCAATCATCAACGAGTTGCCTGAGGATCTCATCCTGCGGATCGGTCCCGCACATGGTGCAGGACGTCCACAATGGGACGCTCTCAAGGCTCTCTGTAAAACCCAAGGGGCAGATGTCGCGATCGCTCTGGTCGATCGCATCCCGGTGGGTCTTGCCAGTCTGGACCGGCTGAACCTGGCCATCACCTCCCTCAAGAAGGCTCAAGCCCCCGCACCCAACAAGCACACGAAAGAGGGTCCACTTAAAACGCAAGTCCGCGGGAAGAAGATGACCGTCGTGGCGGAGGATGACACCTACAAGGGTTTCCTGGCCTATCTCGATCGCGAGATGCCAAAACTTGTAGATGCCTGGAGAAAAGAAGAGTCTATTTAGTGTTTTATTATTGTATATCAAATACTTGCAGGCTTTTCTTAATGTAATCTTGGCAGCTGCCAAGATTATCGGAACGACCCCCGAAGGGACGATTCAACGTCCCGATACACCAAACGAGCAGAAACCCAATAACAAGGAGGCAGACACGGCGCAAAAGAAAAGACCCCCCGAAAGCGGTGAGCTTCCGAAGGGCCTCTGTAAGTCTTGAACACCTGACAGATAGCCCAACATTTTAAGAGAATCAACACCGATTTTGGTGAACGGTCGAAATTTGCCGTCTGAAATCATCATGGAACAGCTTAAAACCGCGGCGATCAGCGCCGGGGCACGTGACCTGCGTGTCCAAATCCAACACGTCCCGGCGTTTCCGCCGGTGATGCGCGGCGCTCTCATGCCAACGCTCAGGACAATTCGACGGGAGCATGGTCTCTCGACCGGAGACCTGCTTGTCCTCGGCGCCCTCCTGAGCTTCCTGCCCTGCAGGGATCCAGAGACCGGAACGGAAAGGCCCATCAGCCCGGGCATGATCCTGGTCGTCTTTGCCGGGAACGCGGCGCTCTGTGACCGGGCCCACGGGATGGACGAAAGGGTGCTTCGTAGACACCTGTCCCGCCTCAGCGAGGTGGGCCTGATCCGGCGCAAGCAGAGCGCGACCGGAAAACGGTTTCCCCTGAAACGGGCCGGCGTGATCCGGGATGCGTTCGGTATCGACCTCAGCCCCCTTCTGGAGCGTCATCTTGAACTGACCGAACAGGCGCAGGAGACGCGGCGTCGGGTCGAGGAACTCCGAGCTGAGCGGGCCGAAGCGCTCGCCCTGCGCGGACAGATAATCGAGACCGTGGACCCGGAGGATGCACCGCGACACTCCTTCCTCGATCGGGTCAAGACCGTCCTGCGCCGCGCCACGCTGACCCTTGAGATGGTCCGGGACCTAGTTCGCCAGATGCGAGATTTCCTGTCCGGAACCGAACCAGAGGCTACACCCCCTGCCCTAGAGGACGCCTCGGCAAAACATCAAGATGTCCCATATGGAACACGGACCATCGATGACCGAACCGGTTCCGAAAACACGGTGCAGGGAACGGTGAGCAACGCGTCCACCGCCTCGGGTGAAGACGCGGACATAACCGGCGCAACCGATAAGAACTCACCTTCAAGCAGCAGGCGTATGGAGGTGCAAAACTCACCGGACCGGAATAAAGATGTCCATTCAGCTCACATCCCCACCATTGACGAAACCGATGAAATGTCCGGCGGGGACGGACGAGATGTCCGCCAGCAAGAACCATACCAGATAGATATAAAAAAAAGAAAACCCCGAAGCCGGATGAGCGCACTTTGGGAGCGGTGCCAATTGGTCGCTCTAATGCACCCGTCCCCGCCGGACGACGAGCTGGGTCTGCTGAGAGTGATCTTCGAGTTCGGACAACTGTCCAGATTTGACGCCCCTACCCTGGCTGAAGCCACGCGCCGTATCGGACCTGCGCGGCTCTTGGAGACCCTGGACCATATTGCACAGAATATGGCCCGGATCAGATGTCCACACTCTTACCTGCGAACCGTTGTCCTGCGTCAGAGCAAAGCATGAGATGTACCAGTTGCAAATTAACGCTGAAGGGATCCGGCTCTAAAGCGGGTTACCCTCAAAACGCATCGATCAAGCCGTTTCTGTCTGAGGTCATGGAGCCGCCTCACAACGCCGAGGCGCCCGTCTCACGGATGCCAATGGGCCGACCCCCGATCAAGGTGAGCTCCAGCACGCCGCTACAGCCGATGGCCCAGCTACGTCGCAAGCAGAGGGAACGGGGCTTGAGATACCTCTTCCCGGCGACCGACAGTACGGTACGAACCACACTGTCGGTCGGGGTCCACAGTAATTCAAGAATAGCCCCCCCCTCATGTCTGGGACGCAAACGCGCCCGGGTTCAACGCCTCCGATGAAAACGGGACAGCTGTCCCGCTCCCTCGACCCAGGACCGGGTTCACGGTCCCGATGAAGACGGGAAAGCTGAACCGCTCCCTTGGATCACGGACCGGGTTCAAAGTCTCTGATCCAAGGGAGCGGATCAATGCTCCGGACAGAAACGGGACAGCTGTCCCGCTTCCATGTCGCGGTTTTTGGGAAATATCATGTCATGAAATTGGAGGCGCGTGGTCAGAACCCGAACCGGCACCGCGGTCCCGGTGGTGAGAGGGATGAGACCATCCCTCGGAGCTTTTCCATCTCCTCCAGATCCTTGAGCTGCCGCTCCCGGTAGCAGCGCATCACGGCGATCATATCTACGATCATCCGGCGGCGGGCCGGCGCTGCCGGTTAATGCTCCGGACAGAAACAGGACAGCTGTCCCGCTCCCTTGAATACCGGACCGGGTTCAAGATCCAGATGCTAGGAAGGAGTAGATCATCCCGGATCCTTGAGATGACACTCCCGGTAGAAGCGCACCACGTCGATCGGATATCTGCAGTCATCCGGCGACGCACCGGGGCTGCCGGTTAATGCTCCGGACAGAAACAGGACAGCTGTCCCGCTCCCTTGAATACCGGACCGGGTTCACGATCCCGATGCTGGGAGGGAGCAGATCATCCCGGATCCTTGAGCTGCCGCTCCCGGTAGCAGCGCATCACGGCGATCATATCTACGATCATCCGGCGGCGGGCCGGCGCTGCCGGTTAATACTCCGGACAGAAACAGGACAGCTGTCCCGCTCCCTTGGATACCGGACCGGGTTCACGCTCCTGATGCTAGGAGGGAGTAGATCATCCCGGATCCTTGAGCTGACGCTCCCGGTAGCAGCGCATCACGTCGATCAGATCTGCGATCATCCGGCGGCGCGCTGGCGCTGCCGGTTAACGCTCCGGACAGAAACGGGACAGCTGTCCCGCTCCCTTAACGGGGATTATGGGGCCCACCGATCAGAAGATACCACCGCGCTAGTTTGGATCCCGGACTGGGTTCACGCTCCTGATGCTGGAAGGGAGCGGATCGCCCCCCCGGAGCTTTTTCATCTCCTCCGGATCCTTGAGCTGGCGTTCCCAGTAGCAGCGCATCACGTCCATCGGATATCTGCGATCATCCGGCGGCGCGCCCGCACTGCCGGTTAATGCCCGGACAGAAACAGGACAGCTGTCCCGCTCCCTTAGATCGAGGACCGGGTTCACGGTCCCAATGCTGGAGGGGAGCAGATCATCCGGATCCTTGAGCTGACGTTCCCGGTAGCAGCGCATCACGTTGATCAGATATCCGCGATCATCCGGCGGCGCGCCCGCGCTGCCGGTTAACGCTCCGGACAGAAACAGGACAGCTGTCCCGCTCCCACGTCGCGGTTTTAGGGAAATATCAGGTCATGAAATTGGAGGCCCTGGTCAGAACCCGGACCGGCACCGTGGTCCCGGTGCTGAGAGGGATGAGACCACCCCTCGGAGCTTTTCCATCTCCTCCGGATCCCTGAGAAGCCGTTCCCGGTATTTGTGCATAACAGCTACCAGCTGTCTGCGATCGACCGGAAGGGCGCCGGCTGATATTGCCCGGGCCCGGTACCCCTGGCTGAGGTCAAAATGCGGAAAGGACCCGGTCTGAAAATGACGGCGCGCCAAACCGATCCGGTCCACCAACTGGAACAGCTCATCCACACCGTCCGCAACCATGTGACACATCAGCATGCGGCCAAACGGGTTTCGTGCACCATCAACATAAACCGGCATTAGAACTCCTTTGGGCTCATACGGACCATTGACCGCTTGGGGCGGGGGGGTGTCCACCGCATTGCGAAAAAATAAATCAGATTCGGGATGACGTCCAGAGTCAGATGATGATAATAAATAATCATTACCCTTTTTCGCTAATCCCGAAAAGAGATAAACTAACCAGAGGAGACCACCATGAAAAGACAAGTCTACGGGCTTACGGCGGCATTGACGCTGATCGCCAGCGGCGCGATGGCGACGGACATCGCCGCAATGACCCCACAGGAGCGCACAGCGTTCGGTACAGAGATCCGGAGATACATGCTCGAAAACCCGGAACTGATCGAGGAGGTTCAATCCGTCCTTGAGGAGCGTCGCGCCGCGTCAGCTCAGGAGCGCGACGCGCAAATGGTCGCCGACAACATCGAGGCGCTCCACGGTGATGCGATGAGTCCGATGATCGGGGACCCTTCCGCCCCCTTCACGGTGGTCAAGTTCAACGATTTCAACTGTGGTCACTGTCGCGCCGTCGCACCGGACCTCGCAGCCTTTATTGATAATAATCCGGACTACAAGCTGGTGATCAAGGAATTCCCAGTCCTGGGTCCGAATTCCGTGATCGCCGCGAGCTTCGCCGTGACAATTTACGATCTTGGCGGCTCGGAGGCGTATAGCCAGGTTAAAAACCGACTCTTCTCGGATGAAGGCACCAAGGGTGCGGAATACTTCCGCGATCTCGCCGTGGAGGTCGGTGTTGACCCGGACCTCATGACGAAGCGCATGGGAAGCGAGGAGGTGCGTGCGCACCTGCAGAGCAACGTGAGCCTCGCGGCTGAGCTGGAGATCGAGGGAACCCCGGGCCTTGTTTTTCAGGATGTGATCATCCGCGGTCGCATTCCACTTGAGATGATGGGGCAGATCCGCCGTCACATCGACACACGTTAAGTTAAAAAGGGGAAGTAAGTCATGCGAAAACCTAAACGTAATTCCGAATCAAAGGTAATGGTTCACGCGTTCCGGTGCCAGGAGCTGATCCTGACCGTTCCGCGCGAGATCGCGGCCCGGGTGCGTGCCCTGACCGCGCGCAAGCGCACCCGCCCGGACGCATATGACGAGGCGATCACCAAGTTCGAGGGGGAACTCGCAGTCCTTACCGGGGGCGCCCCGCTAAGCAAGGAGACCTGGGGCGGGAAGGGACGAGCGAAGGACCGGGCGGATCTGGTCGCCGCGGCGGCCGTCCTGCTCTCCTTCGGGGTTTCGGAATATCCGGTCCCCGAAGCAGAGGAGCAAGCTGCTCGCGCCCTGGCTATAACGGCGGAACTGGTCGCGGTCTGAGCTTAACCCGGACCCGGCTCCGGGTCCGGGTTTCCACGACGCTCTCCTGGGCGTCGTCGATCCAAACATCTAAATAGGTGTCCACCATCTCCGCCATGAAACGGCGCTTCGGGACCCCACAGGTTCTGAAGCAGGCCTCCGGACCGATCAGACGGCCGATCGTTTCCCGCACCTGACCCATCTGTCGTTCACGCCGAGCGCTCACGAAAAAAATGCGGAGTCCGCGCAAGGGCGGCCCCCAGGAGACCATTCCAGAGGTCTGGATCGCGGGTATAGGTCTTATCGGTATCGATCGCGAGGATCATCTGATCAGCTCCGCCACACGATCATCACCCTCACCGGAAACCCTGAAGAGGTCCGGTCGCGCGTGAAGGGTCTTTAGGATGCCGCGATGGGGCAGGGGCCCACGCCGAAGACCGCGGTGCCGCGCCTCCGTGAGGAGCCGGTCCAGCGGAAGCGGGCCCAAGTCCCGCAAGGACCCCTCCATCGCAAGATAGGCGGCCCTTTCCCGGGTCATGAGGCTCACACGGGGATGTTCCGGGTCCCCGCTTACATGGTATTGCTCCGGACGGGACCGGACGTGGGCCTCCAGGCCTCTGAGGCGGCCACAGGCGGCGATAAGGCGGGGCAGGGGGGTTACCCCCTCCTCCATCAGGTGACGGGTGATGAGGGCCTCCATATCCGGCACATCGGGCGCATTCCGTGCGCGCAGGGGCACGCCGGAGGGGCTCTGCTGGCCTTTGCGGCCCCGTCGCGCCGGACGGGCCGCTTTCGGCGCCTCGTTTTGCGGTCCCTGAAGCCGGGTGCGGACATGGTAATGTGCCTCCCCGGACCGCAAGAGCTCGACCCATCCGGCACAGGCACGCCGAAGCTTTACCGCAGGCGGTTCCGTGGAGAGACAGATCACCTTGGTCCCGTTCCGTTCCAGCTCGCCCACGCAGGGAGAGAAATCCGCATCCCGGGTCACCAGAAGGATCGGGACCGCGGGATCCCCCTTTCGCATGAGTTCCATCAGCCGGTCATCAACGGCGTTCTTGTTGGTGGATTCGACCCGGGTCAGCGTGATCTGGCAAGACGCCCTCTTGAGAGCACCCGCCCAGCCGGAATGGGAGCAGGGGTTACATAGGACCTGTCCTTCCGCACCGGCCCCGAGAAGGCGGAGCAGGGACGGCAGCAGGTCATGTGCGGTATTGTCCCCGTCGATCAGGAGTCGGATCCGGTCCGGAAGGCCGCTCAATTCACCCGCTCCGCGCGTTCAGCAAACCCGATCTCTCGCTCGATCGCCCGGGTCCCGCCGAAGAGGGCCGCGGACCCTTCCGGGCCTGGGAAGGAGCGCGCCTCCTCCCGCAGGAGGGCGAGTGCGCGGCGAAGTCCGGGCAGCTCCTGGATTTGGGTCTGATGACCCGAGTTAGGATCAGATTTGCTCATAGGCGTCCAGCGTCGCGAACCGCCGCCGCAAGGATCTCCTGGGCCCGGTCCGGCTCAGCCTCCGCTCGCCGCGCCGCGTCCCGCAGCCGGGATTTCAGGGAGCTGAGCTGGTCCAGGGCGGATCGTTCGGACTGGTTTGAGTCCAGAAGGGCCCGTTCACGACGCTCCGCCTGATCCGCACGTGTTTCCGCGATCGCGCGCAGCTCATGCGGGGTCTTCCCGGACTTGCGTTGAAGGGTCAGGGTGAGGTCCCCCAGCTCCTCATGGCACATGGAGGTTTCCGTATAATTTGCGGGCTCCGAGCACCCATGCGGGCGCAGCATCTGCGCCATGGCTTCCGCAATAAGCGGAATCAGAGGGCCCCGCAGCGTGAGTGTGCCGTTCTCGAACGCAACCAGATCCAATGCGGAGAACCGCTCCTCAAGGACTGCGGCTTGATACGCCATCTTGCGCTCGAGCTCGACCACCTGCTCGTCCGGATCGGGCGGGGAGGGGAGGGCGGCGCGCAGCGTCTCCGCCCCGTAAAGATGGACGATCTGTTCTAGGGAGGGGCGTGCGAGGGTGCCGCGCAACAGGTTCAGATGGACCGCGTCCGGATCGGACATGATTTTCAGAAGATCGGTCTCGTTCATGGGGCGGCCTCTGTGATGATGATCTCCTCGCGCTGGATGTCGGGGAGGGGGGTGAGGGAGAAGGGGGGGAGACCGCGAAGGGTCTCGGAGACCTCAGGCAGGCCGTCGCCGGTGTAATGGACGTCCACCGAGAGACAGGTGAGTCGGGGGTAGCCAAAGACTGTCGCGTCCCCGGACAGGTCCGCCGCCGGGGCGTCCTGAGGAAGGAGCGGGGCGTTCAGGGCGGCGCGGATCTCCGCGTGCCGGACCGGAACCGCGTAGCCGACGTTATCACGCCGCAAGGCCTGTCCGGCGGACGCGGTCAAGTCAGCCAGACCAAGGGCCCAGGTGTCCGCACTGCCGGACATATGACGGGTGAGAAAGCGGTCCTCATATCCTGTCTGCGGACGTTCAAGGTAAGGGTCCCCGGACAAAAAGAGCGTATAACCAAACACCGCGATGAGGGCCCCGTTCTCATCGAATACTCCCGCCCCGGACATGCCCGGGTTCAACGCGACCGACCCGGTTGGCTGGAAGAGGGCGAGAATTGTGCCGGGCTGTGCCGGTGACAGCGGCGCCCCACGCGCTCCCCAGGCCAGCTCCTGCTCCATGTCCGCGAAACGGACCGGCTCCAGAACGGCCACGTCATCGAAGATCATGTCCGGATCGTTGAGCCGGTCAAGCCGGTCCACGTCCCCGGACAGGACCGGGGCCAGATCGGCGATGAAATCCCCGTCAGACCCGAAGGCCATAATCCGCGCAAGGGGGGACCAGGTCCCATCCGTGTTGCGCTCTGAGGGGGGCAGCACATGCGCTGAGGTGAGAACCCGGTCCGGGGACCCATCCACGCCGGACCCAAGGATCACGGTTCCGGTACCATGGCGGAAGTGGCCACTCTGATAAAGGGAGAGGAGCATCACGCTCGCGTTGGCGGGGCCGTTTTCGGAGTGGACCGCCCCCTCGGCGCAGAAAGGGTCCTGGGTCGCGCCACGCTGCGTAAGGGCCGAGGTCTCCCGATCAAATCGGGCATTGAACAGCTCCACCATGAGGGGCCGGACCGGTCCGGGCCGAACCCCGATATATCCGGGCCGGACCTGCGGGCGTATATCCGGGGCCAAGGGGCCTGACACCTGCTCCGCCAAAGCGGGGAGGGCGGTGAGCAGACAGATCAACGAGATTGAGAGCATTTTCATTTTTCGCAATCCTTCGCGTTGATGCCCCTAAACATCGCATTGCGCCGGAACAGGTCCGCATTGAGCGGCTCGCTGCGGGATTTGGCGACCCGCAGGGTCAGCCGCAGCAGCATCTTTACGTCCCGCGGCGTGATCTGCGGGAATAGGCGGACCAGCTCGGTGATGAGCGGCGCCTGCAGCCCCGCGTCGAAATTCTCGGACATGACCCGCCACACCTCCGGAAGCAGGTCCGGCCCGGGCGGATCGTAATGGATGATCGCGGCGCAGCGGGACAGGATCGCCTCGTCGATATCGTCCCCCCGGTTCGTCGTCATGAACAAAAGCCCGTCGAAATACTCCATGGTGCGCAGGAACTCAGCCACGATCGCGTTCTGTACCACGTCCCGGCCACGGGTCATCACGAACACGTCCGCCTCATCCAGAAGGAGCACGCAGCCCCAGCGCTTCGCTCGCTGAAAGACGGCGCGAAGCGCTTCGGCCACCTCACGGGGGCTTGTGCCAAGGTTGCCCGCGTGTACGCTGTAGAGGGGGCGGCCGCAAACCTCCGCGTAGATCTCCGCGGTGAGCGTCTTACCCACCCCCGGAACCCCCTTGGTCAGAATCACATTGCCGGCCGATTTCCCCTCCACAAGATCCCCGGTCAACATATCCGTGTCCGTGGTCAGCACGTCGAGAATATCCCGCTGCGCTTGAGGAAGAATCAGTTTTTCGCGAAGCTCCGGACGATAAACGTAAGGGGTTAGGTTCGCCACGTTGATCCAGAACGCCTCATGGGTCTCCAGGCTATAGACCTCCACGATCGGGTGCTGGGGTAGCTCGAGGAAACAGGGGGCGGCGCTGCCCCCGAAAAGACGGGTCTCCACCTCCGGGGGGCAGTTCCGGATCCGGTCCGGATCAATGTCCATGATCACCCGTGACCCGATCACGTCGCGCGGGTTGCGTAAGTCGTGTCCGGACACGTTGTGGAACGGGCCGGTTGCGCGGAATTGCGCCGCAAACCCGTCGCGCAGCACCCCCGCAAAGCGGGTCGCCTCCTCATCATGGGCAAGGCGCAGGGCCTCCGTCTCCACATAAAGCCCGCTCCCCTCAAGGATCGTGGCCACCCCGCGCCGGGACACATCCGTCGGCTGAAAGGTCCAGACCTTGGTGCGGACCCGGAGCCGCTTGTCCATCGGGCCAAATCCGGTCCCGATCATCTCAACGTAAGGGGCCTCCCCGCGATCAGAGCGGTCTGAGCGACGACGCAGGGAGGTGATCGCCCAGGGCAGAAGGCTCCCGTCCGCACAGAGCTCATAGATCCAGCCGTCACGTTTGTTCTGACACAGGTGCTCGGACAGGAGCGGCAGGAATGCCTCAAAAGAGGGGACCTTCAGGTCGGTGCAACCGGCACGGGCCGCGATGACCGCCTCGAAGGCGCGCAGGAACTTGCCCGCCCCCTTCCGTTCCGCGATGTCCCGGATCTCATCCATATTCGCGTCGGACAGGGCGGAGATGGACACCTCGCTGGACGTATCAAGATCAGTCGGGTCCACCTTGCGCAGGGACCTGAGAAAACCAAACGCCTCAGCTTCGGTCTCCTGAAGGATGGATGTGGGGATCGTGATCTTCATTGGGGCACCTCGTCTACTAATACTCGAATACTATTTGCGAAAAAAAATAACAATAATAAAAATAGCAGGGCGTGACCTGGCCACGCCCTGCGAACATGTTAAAACTTGAAGCTGACCCCAATGGAGGCGCTCGTACCAGCACCAGGGTCATCCCCCACCCGATGTGTCAGACCGAGCCCGAAGCGGCTCGCGCCAACCGGGATCTCATAGCCGAACTGTAGGTCCATAGGTGCAGCCGCCCGGTCAAGACCGATCGAAACATTCTCAACCCGGACCTGGCTCGAGGCGACACCTTCCGCGGCGGCTCCGATCCCGGCCGGGACCGCCATGTTGACGGTCCCGCCAGAGATCCCGAGCGGGCGGGACAACCCAAAGCTCATGACGGACCCGGTGCGCCCGCTACGGCGCGACACCCCGACCCCGAAGCTCTCGGAACGGACCTGTCCGGACCGGATAAGCCCGGACCCTGAAGCGCTTGTCTCCCCAGTGGAGGCGGTCAGATGCATCACGTGTTGCTCCCCGATGGCCAGATCGGCGCTTGCGCGTAAGAAACTGGTTCGGGAGCTGATCCCGTCAAAGGCGCCATAAAACCGTGCCCCGAGCATGCCGTCCGCCTCATTCACGAGACCTGTCTCAATGGTGAAAACAGATGCGCCCATATCCGCAGACAAGCTCAGCGCACCGTAGGAGACGCCAGGTCCCCCGCTATCCGTCCCGGTTCCACCGCTGACCCCGACCCTCACTGCTTCCCCCAGCTCCGTCACATGGGTGAGGCCCACGGTCCGATCCCCGAGGAGAGCGGCATGCCCCCCCCAGAACCCCGTCGCGTCCGGGATCGCGGCCTCCCGATCTCCCATCAGAACACCGGTGGTAAGGAAGGTGCCCCGCTCCGCCGGAACCCCGGAGGCCGCGCCTCGCAGGGCAAAACGGGTCAGGTCCGGCATGCGGTCCGGCCCGCTGCTCGCCACCATCGCCCCCATCGGGATCTGGTATGACCGATCGTAGGCGTCGGTGGCAGACATCAGGCTAGCGGAGAGGGACCGACGCATCGGGTCCGCAACTCCCGCGGATGCGACGATCGCGGAGCCGAGGAGGGGGGTGGTGCGCTCATTCAGAACGGAGCTCATTTGAACGCTCAGGTTCCCCACCGGACGCATAGCGGTCTCCAGGTCGATCGCACCGTGTCCAAAAATGGGGTCAATGCCCGTCTCCCCAAGGTCACGGGCGGTATCCTTGAGGATATGCAGGGCGGTCGCCCCGGTGATCTCCGGGAAGTTGCTCTTCAGAAGTGCGAGGGATCCGGACACGAAAGCGGCCGCCATCGAAGTGCCGGAACGCTGCCCGTAGCGTCCATTCGGCTCGGTTGAGACCACATTCGTCCCAGGCGCTGCCAGACACCAGTTCATTGCCACCCCGCACTGTGAGGAGTATCCGGCGATTGCGCCATTTTGGTTGAGGGCGACCACGGAGACCCAGTGATCCCGGATTTCCTCGATGTGGACCGGGAGCCCGGCGGCCACGCTTGACTCCCCGCCGGACCCGTTCCCGGCCGCGTAGACGCTGACCAGGTCCTGCTGGGCCGCGTAGGCAACGGTGCTGATCAGATCCTGCCCAAAAAATGCGACCGCTGCGCCCCGGTTCGCGAGCGTGGTGATCCGGAGTGGTGCCTCCGCCTCATCAATGAAGGTCCAGCTGTTGTTCATCACATCAGCCCCCGCCTCGACAGAGCGCAGAATACTGTCCTCCCAGTTCTGAACTAGAAACCCTGACCTCAGGGTCTCATCCCCGTTCAGGGCCCGGAACGCCATGATGCGGGTGTTGGGGGCGATACCGTGCATGCCGATCCCGTTCCGGGCCGCCGCGATGGTCCCGATCACATGTGTGCCGTGACCGTCCTCGTCCTTCATCCCATCCGAGAAATAACTGTGGGACAGACCGGACAGATACGCGTCAGCCAGTTCTGGGTGATCCGGGTCGATACCACTGTCAAAAACGGAGACCAGTGCCCCCGCCCCGAACGCTCCTTCAGCATAGCGTGCCGCCGCCTTCAACCGCGCCAGACCCCAGCTGTTCTGATATTCCGGCGTCTCGAAACCTACCCGATCCCCCCCGGTCCCCAACTCGGGGTTACCCTCGAACGGTGTTAACCCGATAAGGTAGCGGGGACGCAAGTCCCCCTGATACCCGCCGGGTGGGATGTAATCCGGGTCCAGCTCAGGCCTCGGGCCGGGTGGGGAGGGGAGCGCCCCCGAGGCGCTGCTGTCAGACCCGGCACCCGCGGCCGCAATCATAAGGAGCGTCAGAAGGATCCCGCCCAGGAGCGGGGACGTCCCGGACTGGTTTAGCCGGACCGTGCTTACCTCTTGGGATTGGACCGGGAGGGCGAGGGCTGCGGTCAGGGCGGTCGTAAGCAGGAGGCGGGATAAGGCGCGCATGATGTTCTCCGTTTTTCGCAAATCATATGGGCCAAGGCTGTGCCCGACCGTTCTGGCCTGAGCATAGCATTAAGCCTTGCGAAAAAGGATAGGGTTGGGGCGGAATTATGTGGATTGAGCCAGGTCCGTGAGCAGTCCACGTTTGCGCGCTTGTCCGATCACCATATTAACAGAGGAGGTACCCCAGAGGCCCCGCCCACTCGGGGTCGGCTCCCGCATCTGGTTGAGACGGTCCGCTATCTCCTGCAGGTGGAGGTCCGCATTTGCGCCGACCATCGCGGCCACAACCGCGAGGACGCGGTCATCTTTGAACCGGTTCGGGGCTCGATCGAGAACGCGGTCTTCGAGCATCCCCTCCCGCACGAGCCGCTTCGTGGCCCGCACGAGACGTTCACGTGTCCAGGGGGGTGTTCCGGACGGGAGCCCCTGATTGACGATCCGGGTCACGTCCTCCCAGGGCATGTCCGGCCTGAGGCGGCGCACCTCCGGGACCCAGAGCTCGGCCGTCTCCAGAAGTTTCCTGATCCGCGCCTCGTCTTGGCCCGCCTTAAGGCGGCGCATCGCGGTCGGATCCTTATCCCGCAGGCCCGGGTTTCCCCCAACCCTACCCTTAATGCGGGCATTCTCAAGACCGGTCCGGGTCCGTTCCCGGATCAGGGCCCGTTCGAACTCCGCGGCGGCCCCCAGCACCTGAAGGGTGAATTTCCCCTGAGCAGAGGCGGTGTCGATCGGGTCCTCTATCGACCGGAACGCGGCACCACGCGCCTGAAGCGTCTCTATCACCTCCAGAAGGTGGGAGAGGGAGCGTGCGAGGCGGTCTATCCGGACAACGATCAGGGTGTCCCCGGGCCGCACGGACTCCAAGAGCCGCTTCAGGACCGGGCGGGACCGGTCACCCCCGGAGGCGTTTTCCTCATGGACCGGGCCACAGCCGGCCGCGCGCAACGCCCGCACTTGGGAGGCGGTCGACTGCTCAAGGGTAGAGACACGGGCGTAGCCTATTTTAGCCACAGATTAACACGTCCCGGTAATCGCGAGCGGGGTCCCCGTTCGGTCGACGCCGCCCTGTGGATGGGGGACGATGCCAGCCGGCGGGCTCGTAGCCTTTGGGCGGGTTGTCCGGGAAGGCGTTCGGGGCCGCCATGGCCCCGGCTTCACCCACGTAGCAACACCGGACCAGGTATCGGATCATATCCTCGAAATCCCCCCGGATCATCGTCCAGTGAAACAGGAGCGGTCGGAACATCAAATAGGTCCCAAGGCCCCGATCGCGTGGTCTCCGCTCTGCGGCGTAGAGGAGCTGATCCGTTTCCGGACCGCTATCCTCCAGATCCCGGATGGCCCGGTGAACGTCAACCCAGGTCGGGATCACGTCTTCACCCCCCTGTCCGGGAGTGACGCGAGACGCGGCAGATCATCCTCCGGAACGAGCCGGGCAAACCGGCCGTCCTCGAATTCGGTCTCCGGGCGTACCCAGACCAGATCATCCGTCACGCTCACATAAACGGCGCAGGGCTCCAGCGTCGCCTCGATCCGGCCCCGCGCTATCAGCCGGTAAAGGCCCCCCTTGCGGTGGCGATGGGTGGGGGATGGGGTGTCGGGGAGACGCAGGTTCTCGTCAGGTATCAGCCAGACGTTCAGCGCCCCGGCGAGGGCCACCTCCGCCGTCTCCCGGTTGCAGCCTGTCCGGACCATATGGGACCGGACCCAGGCGTCCGCGGTGATCCGTACGGGCTTGGACGGGGAATTCGTTCCGGGTCCACGCGCGGTGCCGCGGGTGACCGCATTGGCCCAGCCGATCGCGGCACGCGCCGTGCGCAGCTCCTGAGCGCTCATCTCCCCCATATGGAGGCGTACCTCTGCAGCTGGCATCTTGGGGTCCAGAAGCCCCGCGCCCCGGTTGAGACGGTCCGCGAGGGCCGCGTCCAGTGCTGTCTGGAGGCGGCCGTTCTGCGCCTGAAGTGCTGAGATGTCCGCGATCAGCCGGTCATGGAGCTGCGTGAACGACTCCTCATAGAAGGGGCAGTCCGGGTGATGGCGGCGCTCCCCGCCCGTATAGGCCTTGCAGCCCGCGACGCAGGTCTCCTTATCCGCGCTCATGCGCCGTCTCCTTCTCTTGAAGATTCCCGATACCGGCCAGGACCATCCCTTTGGGACCGCCGATCGCGTGTTGGAAGTTGAGACCGAACGGGACATTCTCGTCATGCAGACGGGCAGTGTTCGTGTGGCTCAGATGCGGGTCCGACAGGAGCCAGATCCCCTTTCGGGTGGGCGGCAGGCCCGGGGCGGGAAGATCGTTCATGTACTTTCCCCGGTGCGCCGCGCCGACGCGGCCTGGGCGGACCGGGTTCGGCGGTAGCGAGCCAGGTCCCTCAGGGCGAGCCCGATTATCATGAGATGAAAAACAAACATTGGGCCATGCCAGGCGGGCGCCACCTCGCGGGCGTAATTCGCCAGCCACATGACCGTAAGGCCTGAGACACTCACCAAAAGGGTGAGGATCGGGAAGCCGGCCTCCGACCAGAGTGCGCGCTGAACCGTTTTCATCCTGTTATCTCCCCGAACGGGCCCGAAAAGGGGCCGCTTCCAATTCTATGTGACACCAACATACGATCGTTTGTTGATCCATACAATGGTGATTTGCGAAAAAACAAATGAAGATTATCCCGATCCTTTGATTGCTCTGAGCCTGAAAAATAAGGGTTTATCTGCACGAGCAGGACCAGAGATCACCGCGAGAGGATCTACTAAGCAGGGCAGGGCCCGTCTTGACCCGTCCCAGATCGGGGCAAGGGATGATCCCCAAATTATAAGACAGCAAGATACACCAACAACGGAAATAAACAGCTATAAACGTTCCGTGATATGCGCTAACATCCCTTTATGATGGAATTCTTTTCAATTCATATCTTGGCACGTATGTGTCCTGAATTGCCGCTGTGGCGGCCCTGATGCTTTCGGCCGACATACTGGATCGGATACTGGCCATCGAGGTGGGTGCTGCCCGGATCGAGGGGGCGCTCCTGGCTGATCCCGACCTCGGTCGGATCTGGCGGGTACAGGCGGCTCTTACGGAGGCGTGTCGGTCCGTCGGTATGGAGGACATCGCGGTCCAGGAGGGGGACCTCGCGACGCGCCCCTTTCGGGTTGACCCGGATGAGGGGGAGACGGCACGTGGGGTCTGGCTCGCCGGTGAGACGCTACGGGTCCTGCTCTCCCCGGGGAACCTGATCACGGACCCGGACCGGGCGGTGCGACGCTGTCTGCAGGCCGGGGTTCGCCCGGACAGGGCCGAGGGGCCCATTCCGGAGGCGGGACCGGATCTGATCTCCGCCATATCGGCCGCGATAGTGGACGCCCCGGGCCCTCTGATCGGGTCACTCCGGGCCGCACTCACGATGCGGACCATGACGATGAGCGTCTCCCCCCCTGCGGAGCGGCTCCTGTTCAGTTGTGCGGATCATGCGATCCGGGGCGGCCGGTCGGGGCGCGAGATCACCGACCCGCTCCCGGAGGGGCTCGGTCTGACCGCGGGCCCTGGGGAACCGCGCTGGATCTTGATGCCTGCGACCGCGCTCAGCACGGGCGGGTTCCGGGTCTGGTCGCCCGGTACCCCGACCGGGCTCGCATCATTCCTGGACGGGATGCGCGATGAGGTGGGTAGGGGGCTCGGCGCTTTGCCCCCGCTCAGGCGCTGGCGGGACCTCGCGGTGGCCTCATGTGCGGACAGGCATGGGAGATCCCGGATGCGGGACCTGATCAGGCTGCTGGTGAGCCGGCCGATCGTGACCGGGCCGATCGTGGCGGACGAGTTGGGGATCACCCCGCGGGGCGCTCTCAACCTTATCGGGGAGGCGGAGGCGACAGGTCTCATCGAGGAGTTGACCCGCCGGCGCTCCTACCGGGCCTGGGCGGTGAGCCCGATGGCGGCACGGGTGCGGCACCGCAGCGTCGCGCGCGGGGTGCGGGGTAGGCCCGGTCGCAGTCCTGAGAGGCCAGGTGTTCCGGTGGAGGAATATGCGGAGTGGGACTTATCCCCCCCCTCGGCCCCGGTTTTGCGAGACCGGTCCGGTGAGGGGGCGGCTTTTGAGGAGCTGGATGCGGCGCTTGCCGCGGCGGACCGGATTCTGGAGAAATACCGGCCACGCTGAGCGGGGCGGGACCTTAGCGGCTGATGTACCAGGTCACCGTCTTGCCCGAGTAGGGTGTGAGTGTCACCGACTGGGGGGACCAGAAGGACCCGAAAGGTGTCCTCGCCCTTACGGAAACCTGGTCGCCGTTGCAGAGCCTCATGGAGGAGCCCATGGATGCCCCATTGACCAGAGCGGACACGTTCGAAAGGCTGGACGATTGGGATAAGGAGGCAAAACCGTTGCATCCCCCAAAGGCGGTGATCCCGGAAACCATGATCGTGTTCGAGGTGTATAAGGTGGAGCCGGTCGAGCCCATGCGCGCATCAAAACTGTCAGGCATCGGCGGAATTGGGAAGGTGATCTGCCAACGAGAAGCATCGACGGTTGCCACCCCTGTCACTGTTTCCTGTAGCACAAACCTTCTTCTGAGAGTGCCAGATCCGCTTGGCGGTATGGTCATTCGAATGGTCAAATTATTGCCCGCAAAAACCTCTGACCCACTAGAGATCGATGTGGTTCCTCTGCGCAGGGTGCTGGTCACGGTAGTGGATGAAGAGCTGCTGTCGATACTCACAAAAGCACGACCCGTGGTCGGGAAATTGTCTGTTTCAACCGTGAAGTAGGGCAGCCCCGCCGGGTACCACTGATCCTTGCTCACACTCAAAGAGGGGACGACCCAGACGCTGCTGGTGACCGTGGCTGAGTTCGCCGCGGTCACATCCCCATAAGCGAGGGCAAGCGAAAGCTTGGGGATGGACGTGAAATGCATCAACGGGGGTTGAATAACTGAGGGTACCTGTGAGACGTTGGTATGGCTGTACCGGTACGTCCCACTCCCGCCGTTCAAAGACAACTCAAAGCTGTTTGCGCCGGAGAACTGAGGCGACGTGGTGAACACGATCTGCAGCTTGTCCCCCGGCGCAAACATCCCTGAGGTGACCTCAGGTCCCTCGTTAATGCGTATCCGGGCGGTGTCCTCCAGCGCCCCCGTCGCCGTAAAGCTCTTGATCTCGACCGGTACCGAGCCCGTCCAGCCGCAGAATGAGGATATGTCCCCCGCCCAGGAGCCGGGGCCTGAGGTGCTGAGACCGGAGGTCCCGGACATGTTGCTCAGCCGTGTGAGCCCATATCCGGAAACGCCAAGGCTGACCCGGTCATTCGGGTAAAATCCCCAGACGGTCCCCGCCCCCCCCTTGCTCTGGTTCAGGGTACACGCAAGCGACACCCCTGTCGAAACAGACCAGGTCATGGGGGAGCCGCCGACCGTTAGGGTGGTGGCGGTCGTCTCCGAGAGGGTGCCTGCGGAGGTCTGACGAACACGGATCAGGTCCCCGCCCGTCACGGTTCCGGACGTTGTCCACGCCCCCCCGTTTATGGACGCCTCAGGGCTCCCGGCCCCCTCAACCGCAAATGGGCCCTCTGGCAAACCGCTCGCGACCTGAATCGCATTTGAGGTGACCACATAGTTTGTTGGCACACTGGAGAGGTTGATCAGTTCACCCTCAATCGCCCCTGCCGAGGCGTTGATGACTGTGATGCTCATCTCCTGAGTCCCACTGACGATCTGAGCCTTGACGGGGGAGATCAGAGCGACCCCAAGAAGGAGTGCGCCGAGCAGTCTTGTCGCTCTGAGGGAAGGTCTCATGTGAAAAAACTCCTTTTCGCAAAATACCATGCAAACTTTAAGGTGTCAAATTTCGGAAACGAACAAGATATCGCTCACGCGCTACGGGTTTGGAGTTTTCTTCCTATCCCGGTAGTGTTGCGAGAACAGACATAGCGTTAGGAAACCACGATGAAACCGAACACGGTTACCCTCCTTGATTTGTCGACCGGACACCTTTCCTTGTCGACCCGCGAGACACTTGAGACCGCCAGCGTCTGTGATGATCTCGGCGTGACCTGGCGCCCTTACGGATACTTTGTCAATGCGAACCCGGACCACTACGCGGACAAGAATATTCCCCCTGACCTTCTGCACTGCGTGCGCTACGCGCATGCGAACGGAGCGGCCTATCTGTTATTTGATCAGGACGCGGCCCCGCAGGCGGGGCTGCCCTATTATGATGACACCAACACTCCCGACCTGACCGGGACCGGGATCGAGGTGAGCCAGCTGATCATGAACGGAGAGGTCACCTACGTGAACCCGAACCATGTGGACCCGGAGGCGCTCCGGGTTGAACCGACATGGACGCAGGAGATCGGGGACCGGGACGTGGAGGCGGTCGAGGGGGCGCTGTGGGTGGGCGTGGGCCCCGCCTCGGTCCGGCTCCGCGTAGACGCGGACGGTGGCGTTCACATTACTGCCCTGCCGCGGGGAGGGGAGATGGAGATCGCGGTTCATCAGGTCGCCCTTGGAGCGGACCTGTTCACCACGGATCCGGATGAGGGGCCCGCCCCATAATGGTGTATGCACGAAAAACGAATCTGCCGGACCCGCTACGGAAAGAACGCGCGCTGCGTGATGAGCGACAGACGGTATGACCTGGTTACATGGGGGCTGGCGTCAATAGGTGGTTTGCCTCCACGATGTGTATATTGAAACGAGGGTTGCGACGGATCGCAGGGCCTCATG
>Ga0209702_10001278_pt1 | contig 48792 bp, 49 predicted proteins | sample FRY01_FD_187210 | JGI IMG/M metagenome (GOLD analysis project Ga0209702, IMG submission 187210) | Freshwater microbial communities from Lake Fryxell liftoff mats and glacier meltwater in Antarctica - FRY-01 (SPAdes) (version 2) | ecosystem: Environmental > Aquatic > Freshwater > Ice > Glacier... | reverse complement strand
TGATGGTGTGGTGATGAAGCTTGAGGCACTTGACGATGAAGTCGTGCTTGCCGCCCTCAGCGTGCATGCGGATGACCAGGAGTTTGATACGGTGCTTGTCACCGAGCGAAGGGTCATCCATCGCTTTGTTGATGTCCTGGGACTGGGCCGGTGTGAGTTCGATACGGATCATGGGCAATGCCCGTCGGATGATAGCCAAGCCCACCGTTTATCGAGCCTTCTTTTTCACAAAACTTGATGACGGGGAGTATAATTCAACATTTGCACAGCGATTTATCAAGCACATGGCTAACCAACCCTCACCTGAATCATGCATTTGCATCCTGGACTGCGTCAACGGGAGCCGGGCGGTGGTCCGAAATTCTTCCTATGCCATTGGTGCCGGGGCGACCGCAGATTTTAAGCTGAACTCGGTGCCCTGTCCTGACGTTCTCTGCACCATCAGCAAACGTGGAGACACTCATGAGTTGCAATTTGACGGCCCCGTCATTGTTGATGGTAAAGAATCTGATTTTTTCAGGATCTTGCAGAACGAGGAACATACCGTGGTGGCAGGCGGACACGTTCTGGCCTTCAAGCACACCACGCAGAGCGGAGCCTGGACGGAACTGGGCAATGAACCTTCATGGCATGTTTATGACAAGGGGACGCACACTTGGCTTGGTCCGTTTGGCAGCCAGCTCCTCAAGACCAAACTGGAGCAGTATTCGGAGAATGCTCGAACCAACTTGATCTTGATCCCCAGAGGCATGGAGGAGATGGGTTTTTATCTTCACGACGTGCAGTCTTCATTGAAAATCCCACCGCCCGGTCCTGTCCCTGCCGATAAAAGTGCTTGGTTTGGCAGGTTTGGTCCTAACTCTGAAGGGTCAGACCAGTCAAGGCTAGGTTCCAACGCCGACGCCTTGGTCGAGGAAATCAACAGCGAATATGGCGAGTTCACCTGCCCGATCTGTTGGTTCAAATTTGACCGGGGTGATGCGATGAACATCGCCGTCCACAACAGTTTGCGTGGCGATCCCATGCTTGGCGACGAGGCGATGCAGCGCTACCATGCCACCCGGTTCAATGACCGTGGGCAGGCACTTGACGCGATGGGTCTTGCAACGTCGGATCTCGCGTGCCCCCACTGCCGCAGAAAGCTGCCTCCGGGGTTTCTTGATCTGCCGCACCACATCTTTTCCATCATTGGTGCGCCATCATCCGGAAAATCGTATTACCTCAGTGTGTTGGTCAAGATGTTGCAGAGTTCGTTGTTTCAGAACTTTGGCATCACGTTCCGGGATGCGGATCCATCCGAGAACGTCATCCTGACCCAGATGAAGACTCAGTTGTTCTCCTCCTCGTCCCCTGAGGATGCCTTTCTGGCCAAAACGGACTTGGAGGGAGCGCTTTACGAATCACTGCCCCGCCAGGGCCGCAAGGTGCGCCTGCCGAAGCCTTTCATCTTCAAACTTTCCCACCCGGCCACACCGGACAACGGATTCTCGGTGGTTTTCTATGACAACGCCGGCGAGCATTTTGAACCGACCCGCAACAGCGCCGACTCTCCGGGTGCCCAGCACATTGCGGTGGCCTCCGGTATTTTCTTCCTCTTTGACCCCCTACACAATCCTGAGTTCCGCGCTCAAATGAACGGGGTGACGGATCCGCAGATTAAAAAATTCCGCACGGACCAGCAGGATGTCATCCTCGCAGAAACCGAAGTCCGTATAAAGAGCCTGCTGGGCCTGGATTCCAGGCAGCGTGTGTCAACCCCGCTGGCGGTGATGGTTGGCAAGTGCGACACTTGGGTGTCCCTGCTGGGTGATCGGGAGCTTCTTCCGGCGGTCAAAGACGGCGTCGTCAGCCTCGAAAACATCAAGGCGAACTCTGACCGCGTGCGTGACCTCATGGTGCGAACCTGTCCTTCCATCGTGGCCAACGCCGAGGCCATCTCCTCAAACGTCTGTTATTTTGCCATCAGCCCGCTCGGATGTTCGCCCGTCGAATTTGTGGACCGGGAAGGCACCCTCCGTATCGGACCGGATCCGAAGCAGCTCAATCCACGGCATGTGGAGGCCCCCACCCTCTGGGTGCTTGCCCAGACCACGCCCGAAATGATTCCATCCAAACCTGCGCATTGACCCCATGGCCTGGCAACTTATCTATACCAGCGCACCCCGTCTTCTGGCGGCGGGCCAAACTGGATTTGGCACCGTGGCCCGGCATCGTGCCGTCAGCAGCATGCTGGCCTCCACGATTGAGCGTTTCAGCCAGTTTGCGCGTCTGCAGGATCACGACCCCCGGCGCGTCGTCCACACCTACCGCACACTCTCCGTTGGCGCAGGCACGCACCACGTGTTCAGTTGCCTGCAGGACGCAGGTTCGGATTACACGGGCCGCACCAATCACATCGCACATCACGTCATCGCCGAGACCCGGGAGATTCGCGCCCTCTCTGCCGCAGGACTGACTCCGGCGGATGTGCTGCTTGCGCTGACATGGCGAACCTCTTGGACCGAGGGCGCGCGATACCTTGACCCTTCGGAGGAGGTGGATCTGTCGTCTCTCGCCGCTTCGACCTCGCAGGCGTGGGACGCTATCACAGGAAATCCAGCTTCCGCGCGTCTCCTCATTTCTAAAGAGGCGCTCAAGGGCTGCTACCTGATCGCCCGCGCTGGAGTCAGGCTCCTCGAGATTTTTCGGGAATCTCTGCTGGAAGCACCGGGGCAGGCGTGGCAGACCAGTTTCACCACCTGCCTAGAACCCAACGACGATGTGGCGGATTTCCGCTGGGTGGGACTCTCCCCCGCATCCCCCATGCGTGGACAGGTGGAAACCTCGAACCGGCTTGTTCTCGATCTCACCCGGCCCGCCACCCTGCCGCCGCCTCCGGAACCCGAGGCCGCGCCCCCTGTCATTGAAGCCGTGGTGCCGATACGAGCGCCGGAACCTGCCCCGCCCATTCGGGGACCAGGACAAAAAGAAACACTCCGCCCGCAGGGTTCCGGCCACGAAACTGGCACCGGCAGCAGCATGGGTGGCTGGTCGCCCAAACCACAAAAAAAGGCAACCAAGCAGAATAAGAAATTCATTATCCTGTCCCTAGTGGTCTCCGCAGTGCTCATCCTTGCGGCTGGCGGGGCGATGTGGCGGCACTTCGATACTAAAAAAGCCCGCGATGAGTTTCACACGAAGGTCGATAAGACATGGAAGGAGTTCGGGCTTGTGCTGACAGACACCAAGACCTCGTTGCTGAAGCTGAGCGAGTCGGATAGCGACAATGCGGATTCACAGTTGATCTCCCTCAAAGCGTTGTTCACATCGATAAAGAACAGCCTGAAAAATCCGCTCACCGAAAAAATATCACAGCCAGAACAGAACGAAGATGACTTGAAAGAACTTTTAAACTCCATCAGCGTGTGGCAAAAGCTTCACTCTGATGAACAATTGCCGTGGCAGAGTATATCTGTCGGAGCCCATACGATGTCAGAATCGATCTTGAACAGCAAGCTTAATGATTGGCGCAAGCAGCGCGGGGATGCCTGGGAAAAACTTTCACACCAGATCAAGGTGGGAGCTTATTATCCTGGGTTGGATGATACCACGTTGACTGCATTGCGGGAAAAAATGCAGCAACTGCTGCAAGCGGCATCATCTCTTGAGGGCACTAAGGAAGCCTGGAGCAAACTGCTGGCGGACCTGAAAGGGAATAAACCCTCACTTGTCACCGATTGGCTGAAAACTTGGGACAGTGTGGTTGCCGCCGCAACGGCCAAAGATGTTCCTAAAACCGAAAGCGACACGCCGCAGTGGTTGCAAAAACTGGCGAAGGAGCGCGGGGATGAGTTGTCCAAAATAGAAACCGGCAAGATGGCTGCTGCCGCAGAGCAGGAGGCAAAAAGAGCAGCGGCGGACAAGAAGACTCAGGATGACAAGGATGCCAAAGCCCTTGCTGCTAAAATCGAAAAGGCGGACTCGCCTGAGGCCCCCCATACAATTCATATTGTCACTAAAGGACTTCTGAACACCGCCGGGTCCGCCGCAGCAAGGCTTCGCCTTCAAGAGGGAATGCAAGTTTACTTTGGTGGGGTCACGGACGTGGAACCGATCACACCTGGGATCAAGGGGCACCAGCCAGGGACGTTGAAGAAATGGGACAAGTCGCCGACCTACGAATCCAAAAAGAGGAGGTTCTGTGACCACCCGGACAAGAAATTGATCCAGGGCGATTACCTCGTATTTTCCGAGACTGGTGAAATCACTCAATTCCCGGCTTCGATGGTGGATGCTAGAATTCTGGTCCGCAACCCCGATGGAACCAAAGTGCTGTTTGACCTTCGCATCGTAACCGAAGGTGCAAGTCAAACGTCACTGCTGCCTTTTACCCTGAAGACTGAATTGCTCATCACGCTGCCCAATTTGTTTGAATTGCCAGAACTGGGGCAACTGCTCAAGCGTGTCCAGTTCATCGGTGGGCGTGTCGAGTTCAAACTGCGCGCCCCAACAAACTTGGAAAAAAACTTGGAAAAAGATTGGGACCTCAAGCTGCAAGATGAAAAATGCGCAATTATTATTCAGCAGCCATCTGCCACACCGGACGAGGAGGTAAGAAGCAGCTTGGAAAATACAATCCGTAAAGCGGATCAAGCCATAAAAGATGCGATAAAACCCTATGGGACCAAGCATAGTGGTCCAACATACACAGAGGAACTAAGAAAATGGGAAATTAAAATTAAAGTTAAAGAAGCGGAACGTAATGAAGCTCAACAAACATTGGATGCTCTGCCCAAACCAAAGGAACTACCTTTGCCCAAACTGCCATCGGGCGAATATACAGTGATTGCAGCTATCTCCGAGCATTCTTATGACATCTGCAAAGTCAAAATCGCACCGGCCAAAAAATCTCCAGCCAATACCCCAAAATAGCCGTGAAACCCGTCCTGCAGACCATCGAGGCCATTCGTGCGGCCATCACAGACGAAGCACCGCCCGGCGCGGTGGAGGAAACCGCCGCCCGCTACGCACGGTTCTGTTCCGAGGCGGAGCAGCGGCTTGACCGTGTGGCGGCGATGCTGCAAAAGGGCAGCGATTATCAGGCCCTGCAGGTGGCGGAGGAAGAACTGCCGCTGCTTGATCTGGCGGCGGCACTGAGCTTCGGGGAAGAGAAGGTCTGGCAGACCTACTGCGAATTGCACGGACTGAAGGTGGCACCGCGCCTGAATGCCAGGATCATCGCAGACTTGGAAGCATTATATGCCAAAGGCATCTCGGCCAACCACCCGCTCTACAAGGACTTTCGTGCTGCGGTGCTCTCCCGTGACGATGCGAAATCGCTACGCATCGTCAAAACCATCCTCAAGCTGAATCCCAGCGATGACAACGCCAAGAAGGAACTGCTGCGCCTGGAGAACAAGGGGGTGCAGGAGAAAATAGACCAGCTCCGCGAGGCACTGAAGTCCGATGACGAAGAACGTATCGCCACGCTGACCGAGGCCATCAAATCCGCCGCCCCGGCGGCCAAACTGGAACGTCTGGACGTGTTCCACGAAGGGGAGAGAATCCGCAAGACGCTGCGGAAGAGGCAGGCGGAGGACCGTCTGCCGGGGATGATCGCGGAAATGCAGGCACTGAAGGCGGATGGCCGCTGGCGGCAGGTGGGGTTACTGCTGGACGCGTCTGACTCCATGACCAAGGAGCATGGGCTGGAACCGGCCGCTGATGAGCAGAATACCGCCATCGAGGAACTGCGGCGATACCACCAAAAAGAACAGGCCGCAGACGAGAAACAGCGCAACTTTGACCGTGCGCTCAAGAGCTTCCTGTCCTTTGTGGAGGAAGTGGAAACCCGGCTGTTAACGGGAGCCGGCGTCACCTACGCGGAGATCGCCGAGAAAGATGAGGTGTTCGTCAAACGCTGGAAGGAACTGGAGGGCTACCAACTGCCGGTGGCCAACGAATCCCTGCAACGCCTGCGTGCGGCAGGCCAGGAACTGCGCGCTAGACTCGAGCGCATGCAGCGGGCCAAGCGCATGCGCAACATGGCGCTGGCGGCAGCCGTGCTGGTGCTGCTGTCCTGCATCTCCGCACTGGGAATGCACGCCTGGAAGGCCTGGACGCTGACGCAGGAGCTCGCCTCCTATCAGACCAAGGAGAGCTGCGGTGCGGCAGAAGATCTAATCAAGAAATTGCGGAGCGATGAGGAACTGCTGCTGCGCTGGCCCTACCTGCAAGCCAAGATCGCGGAGGTGAACTCGTGGACAGCCCAGGCCCGGATCACGGAAAGACAGGCCAAGGATGCCTTGCAGGCTCTGGAGAGTTCATTCCAAGGCGACTCCACGGCGCACGCAGCGTCACAACTGGTCAGACAGCTCGACGATGCCGACGCCTTGGTGCAACAGCTGTCAGGTGACTTGGCTGCCGAGCCGAAGAATCGTCTCGTGGCGCTGAAGACCAAGTCCGATCTGCATCTGGTGACCGTCTTAAAGAAGCTCACCGCCAGCACCGCCACCACGTTGAGCGAGATCGAAAAGACGGGTGACGAAGAGCTTTCGTATGCAAAACCGGCCGCCAAGGTGGGCACCAGCCGAGATGCCATCGACAAGCTGCTGCAGCCGCTGGAAGCACTTTTCAAGCCTGAGGTGGCGGCGCTGACTCTGCCCGCAGATCTGGAGGCACGTATCCAGTCCCAGCGGCAGCGGCTCAACACTTATCAGAAGGAACTACAGTCGTTCGCCGCAGTCCGAGCAGAAACTGCGGGTGCGGGCACACTGGATGACTACCGAAAGGCGGTCGCCAAATGGCAGGAAGTCAAGTTTGCCGAGGCGGCACCCTCGATGAAAATGCTGGATACGTTGCCCGCGGAGAAGGCCTTCCAGTCGGCGCTCTACACCAGCGGTGATCAGGAGGAGCTGCAAGCCATACTTGATGACAAATCGGGCCGCCACATGGCTCCGGACACCCCGCTAGAGGCAGATATCAAGACCATCCTAACCCTCCAGTTCGACGAGAACCTGAACACGGTCTTTGAAAGCACCGTAGCTCACTATTCCAGGAGGAAGGCCAACTCCACGGTATGGTCGCAGGGTAAACCTGAGCAGTCTGTGATCGGCAGCTTGATGAAATGGACCGCGAAATTCTACGAGTCCGACTCGTCCGGAATGGCCGTACTGTTTATTTCAAAAAGCTTCGGAAGGGTGGGTGACACGGGAGGCTATCAGGGCGAAGGAGTCCTCTCCAGCCGCCTCAGCCAGACCAGCGAGTTCATGAACCAGTTGGAGATCGCCCGCATCACGGATGACAAGGGCGAGCGTGTGATGAAGTCGCTGCTGGAGGTCTTTGACAAGCTGATCAGGGATGAAAAAGGCAGTCCTATCGCCAAAGCCTACGTGATGCTCAAGCTCCAGGACATGCTGCAATTACGACCGCATGAGTGGGGCGAACACTACTGCCCGTCACTGCAGCATGACTTGAGGGAGCTGCGGAGGATCCTTGGAACCGCCGGGCTGCGGAGCGAGGACTGGCTGGTGCCAGAGATGCGGGAGAAATGGACCAAGCCGCTGGCGGAGTTTTTCAAAACCTGCAAAGGGCGTTCTTACATGAGGGAGGCGGTGGCGCGCAGAAACTATCTGCGTCCAGCCGCCGCCGCCGGCCTGAAATTCGCCGGGTATGTGGAGGCTGATCTGTCCTTGTCACTGAACCAACTGGGACGTGCGGCCAGCGAACTGTGGGTGATTGGGAAAGACGGCGGCAAGCCCCTCCTCGTTGCAAATCCTGCGGCAGGAAGCGCCGTGACAGACACGCTCAAACCCATCGTGGTGGTCTCGTCCGTGCCCCTGAGTCCCGTATTCGTGGTGTCGGTTGATCGAAAGACCCTGGTGCAAAAATATCATGAGGAGCTTGCGGCCACCGGAATAGATCTCAAACCTCTGCCGGGCGAATCCCTGTTTTTAACTGAGCCCTGATATGAGCGAGAAGACCTACATTCTGGAGTGGCGTGGAAGCAAGCGGGGGCCCTGTTCCCACGCTGACATTGAGGCCGGACTAGCAGCGGGCGAACTTCACTCGTTGTATAAAATCAACGTTGATGGCAAGTGGCTGGTGCTCAGAGATTTTTTGGAGCAGCACCGGGCCACCACCAAACAACAAAGTTCACGCGCCGTCGTATTGCCACCCCCACCCGAACCGTCTCCGATCCCGCTGCAAAGATCAGCCACGGTGCTGCCGCCACCATTACCGCTGCAACAGTCCGCAGTGCCGGTCTCATCGTTCCAACGAGCAGGCCCGGACACGCCCCCCCACCGTCCCGCATGGCTCTGGCCGGTGGTTATTCTTGCGTCAGCAGCCTGCATCATTCTCGTCGCAGTGGGTGCCTACATGGTCGCGTCATCGGACGGAAGCAGCGTTGATCCCAACGGCACGCCAACCACTGGCGAGAAGCTGACCAATGAGGAGATTGCTGAATCAAAGTCCCCCTATGTGGTGCAAATTCTCGCTACATGGAAGGCCAAGGACAAGGCGGGAGTTCTTGTGAAAGACGGGGCAAACGGTACGGGAGTTCATCTCAAGAATGAAAACGGCTACGCCTATTTCGTGACCAACAGGCATGTCGTCGAGCCTCCGGCCAAGGCGGTGCAAGTGGAATATCTTCTCAATTTCAATGGCGCTGAGATGCCCTGTGAAGTTGTCCAGCTTGCGCGATACGATCTCGACCTCGCCATGCTACGAGCGGAAATTGCCGGACTGGTTGACGGTCCGGTATTGCCTTCTGTCAAACGTAAGGAGTTGAAGGTCGGGCAGGAGTGCGTGGCAATTGGCAATGCGTTGGGGGGAGGGATCAGCGTGACTACTGGCGTCATCTCTGCATTTGATAAATTCCCGGCTGGAGAATACATCCGCACGTCGGCGCCGATCAGTTCAGGGAACAGCGGAGGAGGGCTCTTCCGCACCAGAGATGGCGTGCTGATCGGCATCACGACCTTAATCATGAAGGAAGGCGCGGACGAACTGGTGCAAAACTTTAATCTGGCCATTCCCATGGACTATGTGCTCGACGAGTTGTTTTGGGAATAACCCCAGACCGCCATTAACCCAATACCACCACAAACGTATGGAAAACGATCACAACCCCAAGGCACCACCTGTTCAATCCTCGGCAACCATCTCTGGGAATCCGTTTCAAGACCCGCAGAAGGCACTCGATTGGTCGCGATCAGACGTTGAGCGAAGACTGGGCTTTCGAGGTGGACGGTTCACCACGCCCAGCAAGGTTCTGTCACTCATCATTGCCCTGCTGGCAACAACCGCCTTCTACACGGTCCTCATCCTTCTTCAGCAGAAGTGGCCGCAGACGCAGTGGTTTGCCGCCATGTTTCTCGAGCGCGGCCCATGCCCCTATCCAACGATGTTCCTGTTTTTTTGGGCGCTGGCCATGCTGCTGCTTAAATGGCGCAAATTGGTGTTTCAGCGGAAGGCATTCGGGTTATCTGTCATGCCGCAGGAGCCTGAATTTGTGCTGACTACAGCGAGTGCCAAGGATGTCCGGGAACGGATGTGCATGCTGGTGGACAATCCGCATCACTTCATCTTGTTCAATCGCATCGATCTTGCGCTGGCCAATCTTCACAACATCGGACATGCGGCAGACGTTGCCGCGATCCTAAAAGTGCAGGCAGAGAGCGACGAAGCCCAGATCGCATCGAGCTACGGGATCATCCAAGGCTTCATGTGGGGCATCCCTGTTCTCGGATTCATTGGAACCGTACTTGGACTGAGCCAGGCCATCGGGGCCTTCACCGAGACGCTTCAAGCTGGTGGTGACTTAGTCGCTATTCGCGCATCCCTGAAGACAGTGACCGGCGGGCTCGCAACCGCGTTCGAGACCACCCTCATCGCCTTGGTATGTGCGTTCATTCTCCAAATGATTGTCAGCTTTATGCAGGCAGTCGAGTCTCAATTCCTAGACGACTGTAATGACGTGTGCAGCAAGCAGGTGGCGGGGAAACTCCGCCTGCAGGCTAACTGAACGAAACCTGCATGAGAGCCCGGTTCAACAGATCAAGCGCCAGCACGGTCAGTTTCTTCGCATTTCAGGATGTGATCACTGGGACCACGGGTTTTCTCATCATCATCACCATCTTTCTGGCCCTGAGTATGGACAAGGTCATCAGTATCAGCAGCGACTCCGACCCCAGTGATGTGATTGCCACCACCCTTGGGGAAACGCTGGAAGAAATCTTGTTATTGAAGAAGGCGGTTTCTGCGACTGCCCAGGCGCCGATCGAAGATGAAGCGACGGTGACACGAATGATTGCGGAGCTCAAGCGCTCGATTGACCGGCTTATTCCATCCACAAACTCTACCCCGCCCATCGAAGCCGCCGACGAGTCTCTGCTGGATAGGGAGGTGCGCTTCGAAAAGCAGAAACTCATTACGGCACTTGAGTCGCTCAAAAAACTGCTCCCGGATGCCACCAAGGCAGCGGCTGAAGCAGAGTCCAAACTGGCCGCTTTGGAGAGTGAGGTCAAAACCGCCGAAAGTCGTCTTCTGAAAACCTTCGACCAGCGGAATGTGCTGCACCTGATTCCTGAGAAAAGCTCCACTAACAAGGATCCGGTGCTTGTGGTAGTCGAGAAAAAAGGCTTTCGAATTCAGCTCTTCGATGGTTCCAAGTCAAAGAAAGCAGCTTCGATGGAGGCGCTGATGCAGGAGTTGCGCGCCTTTCCATCCGCAAGTCACTACATAGTTCTTTACTTCAAACCCTCGGGATCTCTGCAATTTGATGACATCACCAAGCGGACACGGAATGCTGGCTATGAAATCGGCTACGACCTGATCCCAGAACACATCGAACTGGAAATCGGCGAAGCGAAACCATGATACCGGATGAGAAAGCTGCGACCCAAATCAGACGAAAGCCTCGATCTTCTTCTCGACACTCTTTGCAATGTGTTTGGTGGGATCATTCTCATTGCATGCCTGCTTGCCCTCCTGACGAATAACGAAACCTCCCCGCAGGGTGATCAGATCGAGGTGACTGAGACACGCGGCATGCTGCTGGTCGAACGGCTAGCGGCAGCGAAGGCCGAACTGACAGGACTCCAAGAGCTGAGCCTGAAGATGAAAGACTCCGGACAGGACAAACTACAGAAGCTGATCAACGAACGGGATGAACTGCGCGCCACACAGGAGCGGCTGAGAAAGACGCAGGCCTCGCAGATGAATGATGATGCCGGCCAGTCAAAGGACCCCGCCGGGGACATCGCCAAACTCCGCGCCGAGGTGAAGGCGCTGGACGTGAAAATCGAGGATGCCAAAGCCAGAAGATCTGCGGTAAAGAACAAGGAACGGGATTTTGCTGCGAAAATTCAGCGTATCACGAGTCAGATCGCGACTGCAGATGAGAAACGGGTTGAGCACGTACGATTCCCCAAAGAGCGGGCCATTACCAAGGCTCCAATGAACATCATCTTGAAGTATGGTACCGTATACCCGCTTGTAGATTCAGCAGGGGAAAAATATGCAGGTCTGCAGCGTGTGCATAAAGACAATGAGAGCTTTGAGGCGATTCCAAAAAAATCGGAGGGATTGCTGATTACTGACAAGCCTAGCATCCAAAGATTATTGGCAAGTTACCAGCGCTGGGGAGGATATGTAAGTTTAAACGTTTACCCTGACTCTTTTGAAACTTTCCGCGCACTCAAAGAGATGATTCATGCGGCTGGACTGGACTATGGATTTGATGTTTATCCAGATCATTTCATCATCACGTTTAGTCCCAAAGGAACATCTCCAGCTCCGCTATAAGATTGGCCGGACATACCCGGAAGCGGTTAGCTGCTCGCCGAGTGCCTCTGGTTTGAGGTTGCGCTTGAACTTGGATCGTTACGCCGCTTGGCGCTGCGGTCGTTTCGCGGGCTTTGGTCCAGGCTTCCGGGTAGAGCCGTCCGTTGCCGGGCGGCTCCCCCACAGACCCGTACGAGCCCAATTAAGGCATACGGTTCCTCAGATCAGGACTTCGCGTTATAGATGGAATGCACGACCCTGGGCGGTGGCAGTGGTAGATGCTCGCTCAATAGGTTGCCAAAGCGCTCCCACGTCATGCTGCCTCGTTGCCGCGAGCGGCGCTTAAGCCCAATGCCGTTAAGCAATCATGGTGACTTCATACAAAGATGGCGAGGTGGATGAAGTGGGCGAGATCATGCGCTGCCACTTTTTGATGGGTTGACGCACTTTACGATCACAACTCCGCGGTCTTCGTGCTGGCAGGGCACAGGCCGCGATCTGTTGTCGCACTCGGCGCACTCGCACTAGCTCGCGTTGCGCCGCTTGGTCCATCAGGCCTTGCGCGGCGCTCAACACGATCCACAACGCCCGCATGTGCTCCAGGCAGATGCTCAGGCTGATGCGCACGGCTCCGGCTGCCTCCACTTCGCCGCCAACTTCGGCGGCTACTGCCACTCGCTCCTGTGCCAGCAGCGCACAGGCCATCAGTAAGGCGGCTATTTCCTGCACTGCTGTCTCAGGCGTGTGGCTCTGCAACAGATCACCACGCGCCACTTGCAGTTTCAGCTCGCGGTAAAAGACCTCATGCTCCCAGCGCCGCGCATATAGTGCGATGAGTTCTGCCGCGCTGGCCTGCTCTTCGCGCAGGTTGGTCCACAGACGCACGTCCACCCATTTTTTCTCGCTGCGCTGCCACACACGCCCACGCACTTCGCGCACTTCGCGCACTTCGAGGGTCTTGATCACCTTGCGCCTCTGCTCTTTGTCGCGCAGTTCCACCGCTACTATGGCTGAGCCGTCTTTGAGCACGTGGCGCACGTTGACTGCCAGCTTGGCGCGCACGCGCACCAGGTAATATTGTTGTCTCAGTGCGCTGCAATGCTGCTGCAACTGCGCGAGCATGGGGGCCTGTCCATACAGCCGGTCGAGGCTGAGTAACTGGCGCTCTGGCAAGTCTGTGAGCAAGCGGGTGCTCAGTTCATTCTCGCTCTCACCATTCAGACCGATGGCAGCGCTCAATGGCGCGTGCGTGCCGAGCTCTACCAGTGCGCTCATGGCGATTTTGGCAAAGGCAGCGCTGCCATTCCTTGTCTTGGCTTTGATGAGGCGTGCGAGATGCTGTGGCGTGTTGCTCACACTCCAGGTGGTGCCGTCGATGCCCACCAGACGCAGTTTGCCAAAGCAGCAGCCGGGATGCAGCACCACGTCGGCCAGAGGACGTAAAGTTTTCTGCATGAAGATCTCGAAGATGTCGGGACCAAGGCGGGAGCGGCGTTGGCTGAGAGCTGAATCGGCGAGAGACATGCCGAAATACTGCTGCAAGCATTGTGAGAAGCGACCCGTAAAAGGCAGGCAGTGAGCGATGAGGCCGACGATAATTTGCCAGGATTGAATCTTACGCCTCGGGCCTTGATGCGCCGCATCATCGAAAGCGGCACAGTCACTTGGATCCCAGCGCAAGAGGTCAAGGATACGGCTGATGAGATCGAGAGATTGAACTTCCGTGGATGATAATGCGGCTGCGGCTACGTTGGATGATGGAGGCATCCGTAGCTAATTAGCCACAAAAATGAAAAGTACAGTAATTATAACTTAACGGCATTGGCGCTAGGCGTTCGCGGTCGGCGTGGCAGATTTCTTTAATGCTCGTCAGTCCAGATGTCATGGAATCATCAACTGGAGATTTGCCCGGCCAGAAACTCCTCCGGGGTCATCACGGGAATGGGGCTGGCTTAGAAATGCTTCGTGTTGCGGGTAATGAGAACATCGGCTGCACAAGCTTCCGCAGCGGCGAGCTGAAGGGCATCCGCAAAGTCGCTCATGCCGTAGTTGGTGGCTTTGTTGGCGTCAGATTTCGTCGTCTCGGCTACTTCGACCCATTGAAGCAGATCGCGAATGAAGCTGCGGGCCACATCCTTCGAGCTGGCATGGCCGCGCACGATGTAGAAGGCATTCGAAAGAGTGTGCGAAGCGATCCATGCCTCATGCTGGGTGGAAGAAACGCAGAAGCGTGCCAACTGCCTGCTTCCCTCTGCCCCTTTACGCTGGTAGAAGTCATCCAGCAGCACGTTACTGTCGATGAACACTTTCACAGCCTAATGGATGTGTTTAGCGGTGAGATAGGCCAAGCGTGGGTCTTGCTCCATTTCGTGACGGGGAAGCAGCGATCCCTTGCCAGACCATTTCGTGAGGAAACTCTCCAAGGCCGCCGACCTGCGGTCTGTCTCAGTTTTGGCAAGCGTGGAATCGCTGACTCGCACCTGGGCTTTACCTCCACGGATGACGCCAAAAAAACGCAGGCCTTCTTGCACCGGCAAGCCGGGAAGACTTTCAACAGGATATTCCAAGGTTATCGCACTCATGATGCCCGCAGTGTATCCAATTCAATCTCAACCCGCAATCTCTGAATCCCACATGAACACCACCCCCATCCTCCAAATCTCCGGCGAGTCCGGCGGCGGGCAATTGCTGCGGTCGTCGCTGGCGCTTTCCGTGGTCACCGGGCAGGCGTTTCGGATGACGAACATTCGCGGCAAGCGGCCGAAGCCGGGGCTGATGCGGCAGCATCTGACTTGTGTGAAAGCGGCGGCGGAGGTTTGCGGTGCGAGCGTGGAGGGCTCGGAGCTTGGATCGGTGGAGCTGCTGTTCCAGCCTGGGAAAGTCGTGGGCGGGAACTACGCGTTCGCGATTGGCTCCGGTGGCAGCACGACGCTGGTGTTGCAAACGCTGCTACCTGCTTTGCTGCATGCGGAGGCCGCGAGCACGCTGCGGATTGAAGGCGGGACGCACAATCCGATGGCTCCGCCGTTTGAGTTCATCGAGCAGTGCTATCTGCCGGTGCTTCAAGGCATGGGCGTGAAGGCTTCCGTGGCTCTGGAACGGCCTGGATTCATGCAGGCGGGTGGCGGCGTGATCACGGCTGCGGTTTCTCCCATCAAGAAGTGGAAAAAGCTCAAGCTGATCGAGCGTGGCGAGCCGGTGGAGACGTTTGGGCGTGTGCTGCATGCGCATCTGCAACGCGCGATCGCGGAGCGTGAGATCAACACGGCCTCGAAGCTGCTGGACTGGCCTGCGAATCACATTGAGCTGCGCTACGCGAACGAGAGCACCGGTCCGGGCAATGCGATCCTGCTCGGAGCACGGTTTGCGAACGTGTGTGAGATTTCCAGCGGCATCGCGCAGATGGGGAAATCGGCGGAAGCGGTGGCGACGGCCGCGGCGAGGGGCTTGCGCGGCTATTTGGCCTCTAGCGCACCCGTGGGCGCGCATTTGGCGGATCAACTGCTGCTGCTGCTGCCGCTGGCGCTGGCAGGCGGCGGGGTGTTTCACACGCTGTCGATCACCGACCACTCGCGAACGAACATGGCGCTGATCGAGCAATTCCTGCCAGTGAAGTTCACCGTGGAGGAACGAGAGGCGGGGGTGAGGTGCGTGATCTGCTGAACGACCTACCGTGTCACCCGCAACTCGACGTTCTTGCCGCCTGCAACGACATCGAAAGTCCAGTCGCCTGCGCAGGGCTTTTGTTCCTTCGTCGTGACGGTCCCGTCCAGCGATTCGAGGGCGGGAACGTCGGCGGCACTGTAGCTGATGGTGAGTTTTACTTTGCCGACAATCGGGCCGGTTTTTTCGTCGAGCTTGAAGCTGCCGTGCATCACGCGGGCGCAGGCGACGGCTGCGGCGGGATCTTCCGGGGTGAAAATGACGCTGCCCCAGCTCACGGGGGTGCCGTTCACACTCACTTTGCCGTTGATGGCGGTGCGTTTGGCCGGTTTGAGAAAGCCTTGGTTGCGCAGCCAGTCGCGCAGATGGCCGCTCCAGGTGCCGAGCACGGGATCGCCGAGAAACAGGCCGACACCATGCGGGCCGGGGCGGTAGATGTGCAGTTCGGCGGGCACTTTGTTTTTGCGACAGGCAAGATAGAAGGCCACGGCGTTTTCGGCGGGAACGACGGTGTCCTCATCGGTCTGGAAGATGAAGGTGGGCGGTGTGTTGGCGGTGACGCGCGTCTCGGTGCTGACGTGCTTGGCGAGTTCATCGGTGTCATTCGGACCGAGCAGATTCTTGCGCGAGCCTTTGTGGCCGAAGTCCTCGATCATCGAGATGACGGGATACGTCGGTGCAGCGAGATCCGGCCGGGCGCTGACTTGATCCACGGCATCGTTGGTCATGCCCTCGGGCTTTTCGTCAAACATCGTCGCTGCCATGGAGGTGAGATGACCACCGGCGGAGAAGCCGATGATGCCGATGCGGTTTGGATCAATGCCATATTGCTTGGCATTCGCCCGCACATGCCGGATCGCCCGCTGCACGTCGATGAGTTGCGTCGGAAAATGATAACCCTGGCTGCCAAGACGGTAATGCAGCACGAAAGCGGAGACGCCGAGGCCGTTGAACCACTTCGCCACCTGCGTGCCCTCATGATCGGCGGCAAGACCGCCGTAGCCGCCGCCAGGACACACAACGAAGGCCGCGCCATTCGCTTTCTCCTTCGCCGCAGGCCACGCATACACAAACGGCTGGTCCTTGTCCTCGTTCCCTTTCGCACCGGGCGCACCATCGGGCCAGAGGCGGACCTTGGCGGGTTCGGCGTGTGCCAGGGAGGCTAAAAGGACGGCGGTGAAAAGAGAAAGCTTGTTCATGGATGGGGTGTTCTGTTAATCCTGTCATTCCAACCCGTTCTTTCACCCGCCATGATCTCCCGCCGTCATTTCCTCTCCACCAGCCTCGGCGCTCTCAGCGTCTCCACGTTGCCCGCCATCGAGCCGATCAAGCGTCCCGGCAAGGGCCGCATGCAACTCGGCGTCGCGGCGTACAGCTTCCGCGAGAACTTCCAGTGGATGCGTGACAAGGAACAAAAGCCGAAGGGCGACCGCAAAGCCTGGAGCATCCTCGATTTCATTGACTGGTGTGGGGATAACAACGTGCCGGGAGCCGAGGTGACGAGCTACTTCTTCCCGCCGGACGTGGATGACGCCTTCCTGCTTGAAGTGAAACGCCGCGCCTACCTGCGCGGGGTGCAGCTCGCTGGCACCGCTGTGGGCAACAACTTCGCTTTACCAAAAGGTGAAAAACTCAACGAGCAGATCGCCTACACGAAGAAGTGGATTGATCATTCCGTCGTCATGGGCGCACCGCATATCCGCGTGTTCGCCGGGGCGAAGCCGAAAGATCTGAGTGAGGAAGAGGCCCTGGCAAACTGCCAGGCGGCCTATCAGGAATGCCTCGACTACGCGGGCAAAAAGGGCGTCTTCCTCGGCCTGGAGAACCACGGTGGCATCGTCGCCGAGCCTGCCAACCTCGTGAAGATGGTACAGGCGGCGAACAGCCCCTGGGCCGGCATCAATCTCGACAGCGGCAACTTCCACACCGCCGATCCGTATGCCGATCTCGAAAAAATCGCCCCCTATGCGATCAATGTGCAGCTCAAAATGGAGATCAAGCGGGAAGGTGCCAAGGATGCCGAGGCTAGTGATGTGGCCCGCATCCTGAAAATCATGCGTGACGCGAATTACCAGGGCTGGTTCACGCTGGAGTATGAGAAAAAGGACGATCCGTTCGTCGAGGTGCCGAAAATTTGCGACATGCTACGGCCTCTGTTGAGTTGACAGTGGATGACGGTTGTTGACGATGGTTGACAGTGGTTCCAATCCGATGAGGCGGCGATGCCGCTTTTCAGGACAACGACTGTAAACAATCGTCAACCATCGTAAACCTCATGAAAAAACAGTTTCCCTTCGAAAAGCTCGAAGTCTGGTAGGAAGCGCGCAAACTGGTTGCTGGGGTGTATCAATGCTCGCGTAGTTTTCCGCGTGATGTGCGGTTTGGGCTGACCAGCCAGATGACTCGTGCCGCTGTTTCTGTGGCAAACAATCTCGCAGAAGGTTGCGGCAGATCGAGCTTCAAAGATCAGGCCCATTTTTCTAATCAAGCTCACGGTTCGCTCATGGAAACCGCCTCTGACCTCATCATCTCCACCGACCTTGGCTTTGCTTCTGTTCCAGCAACCGACCCACTTCTCGATCAAGCCTACGACCTCGGCGTGCGCATCCACAATTTGCGAGACTCCCAACTGCGCCGCGCGGAAGCTCTTTGAAAACAACCGTCAACGACTGTAAACAACGGTCAACTACCGCAAACTTCCCTTTTCCCATGTCCTCCCAAGCCCCCACTGTCGTCATCGAAAACTTCTTCCCCTGCCTCGAAGGCGGGCGGCATCCGGTCAAGCGGGTCATTGATGAGCCGCTGGACATTTGGTGCGACATTTTCAAAGACGGTCACGATGTGATGAGCGCGGTGCTGCGCTGGCGTCTGGTGGGCACGCGGCGCTGGTTTGAGGCACCGATGAAGATGCTGGACAACGACCGCTGGCAGGGGCAGTGCAGTTTTTCCAAGGCTGGACGCTGGGAATATGTCGTCGAAGCCTGGGGTGACTCGTTTCGTTCCTGGAAAAAGACCTTCGCCGTGCGGGTGCAGTCGAAAGACCCTGATGCGCCGATCGAGGCCAAAGAAGGCGCGCGGCTGCTGCGTGATGCCGGAAAACGCGCGCGGGCAGCCGGCGTGCCGATCGCAGCGAATCAGCTCGAGGACTGCGCCGATCTGCTCACCACCGTGGCTCCGGGCGATCTCATGGACGTGTTGCTGTCCGACGAAATGCAGGGCCTGATGGATCAATATCCAGACCGTGCGCAGTCCACCACCTCCGCCGCGTTGGGCGTGATCGCGGAGCGTGAACGTGCGCGCTATTCCGCCTGGTATGAATTTTTCCCGCGTGGTGCCGAAGGTCGCAGTGACAAGCATTCCACCTTCCGCGACTGCCTGGGACGGCTGGATCACGCGGCGCACATGGGTTTCGACGTGATTTACTTTCCGCCGATCCATCCCGTCGGCATTACGGCCCGCAAAGGCAAAAACAACACGCTCACGGCCAATGCAGATGACGTGGGCAGCCCATGGGCTATCGGTGGGCCGACTGGCGGACATCGCAAAATCGAGCCGGCGCTCGGCACGGAGAAAGACTTTGTGTGGCTGATCAAGGAGGCCAAAAAGCGCGACCTCGAAATCGCGCTCGACTTTGCGCTCAACTGCTCGCCCGATCACCCCTACGTCAAAGATCATCCTGAATGGTTCTACCAGCGGCCGGACGGCAGTATTCGCTATGCGGAAAACCCGCCGAAGAAGTACCAGGACATCTATCCGCTGAATTTCCATTGCGATGACTGGCGCAGCCTGTGGACCGAGCTGATCAGCGTGGTGCAGTACTGGGTGGACGTCGGTGTGAAAATATTCCGGGTGGACAATCCTCATACCAAGCCCGTCGCGTTCTGGGAAGAACTGATCGGCACCATCCAGCGCAAAGACCCCGATGTGCTGTTCCTCGCTGAAGCCTTCACCAAGCCGAAAATGATGCAGGTGCTGGGCAAAGTCGGCTTCACCCAGAGCTACACCTACTTCACCTGGCGCGAGGACAAGGCAGCCCTCATCGAGTATGCCACCGAGCTCACGCAGACGGACATGCGCTGGTATTACCGGGCGAATTTCTGGCCGAACACGCCGGACATCCTGCCCGAGCATTTGCAAAACGCCGGACCACAGATGTTCCGCATCCGCGCCGCGCTGGCCGCCACCATGTCATCGAGCTGGGGCATGTATTCCGGCTACGAGCTGTGTGAAAACGATCCGTATCCCGGCAAGGAGGAGTACAACAACAGTGAGAAGTACGAGCTGAAGCAGCGCGACTACGACAGGCCGGGCAACCTCACCGCCTTCATTCGTTTGTTGAACCTCATCCGCCGTGACAATCCGGCGATGCATCTGTACGACAACCTGAGCTTCCACAGCGCCGATCATCCGCAGATGCTCTGCTACAGCAAGGTCACCGCCGATTTCAGCAACCGCGTGCTCTGTGTGGTCAGCCACGATGCGTATCAAATCGCCGCCGGCATGGTGCATCTCGACCTCGCCGCCCTCGGCCTCGATGGTACTCGTCCCTTCAAAGTCACCGACCTGCTGCACAATCAAAGCTACGACTGGCAGGGAGCCGACAACTACGTTGCACTCAATCCGCACGGCACCTCAATGCATCTGTTCCGGGTGGAGCAGTGAGCCTCCGGTGAACTTGCTGCCCACACTGCTGTTGCTCGCGGCATGGCCGCTGGTGGCGCATGCGCAGACCTGGCGGCTGGAGTCATCGTCCAAGCCGGGAGAGATCGGGCATGAGGCCGCGCTGGTGATCAAGAACATCAGCGGCCCGGTGCGGGCAGAGCTGAAGCTGGTGTTCTTCGATGAGCGGCACTGCCAGATGCGGATTGTCAGCAACGCCAGCAGCAAGACCGCCAAGCCGCTGGATGAAATCGGCCGCACGCTGCAGGCCGTGGCGGTTTGCAACGGCGGCTACTTTCATGCGGGTGGTGATTTTGGTCCCGCCGGACTCGAAATCGCCCATGGGGTGAGGACGGATCAATTTTCGTCTGGCGAGTGGGTCGGCGGATTGATGGTGAAGCAGGGCAAGGCAGCGCTGGTATGGGGAACCGAGTTCCAAGACGCGCCGGACATCACCGACTTCATCCAATGCAGCCCGTGGTTGGTCAGTGATGGCCGCGTCTGGCCCGTGCCAGCATCCAAAGAGTCGGAACAACGCAATCACCGCACTTTTATCATGACGGACGAAGCTGGACGCTGGGCCATCGGTGTCTGCAAGCGGCTGGGCTTGCTGGAGCTGGCGCATGTTCTCATCACACCGGGCATCATCACCGAGATGAAGGTGAAACGGGCGCTGAATCTCGACGGCGGCCCTTCCACCGGCCTGTGGTGCCAGAATGCGGCGGGAACGGAGCATTTTGAAAAACCCGGCTGGGCCGTGCGCAATGCCCTCGTGGTCCTGCCGCGTGATGCCAAGTGATCAAGGCAAGCTGCTCATAGGACAGACCCTTGGCTCTTTTTAAGCCTGTGGTTCCGGGATTCCGGGATCGAGTCACGACAGGCATCAGAGGAAGATCGCCAGGAATTCCTCGGGCGTCATCACGCGAAGGCCGCAGCCGGTGAAGTCAGACTTGTTGCGGGTGATCAGCACATCCGCCAGGCCTGCCACGGCACTGGCGGCTTGCAGCGCGTCTTCAAAATCCGTCAGACCATGAGTCCTCCAGGCCGCCGCGTCAGCGTGCGCCACTGTTGGCACCTCCAGCATGGCGAGCAGTGAGTCCATCATCGCCGCCGTGTCAGGCGTGCTATGCTGCCGCTCATGGTAGTAGGCCACGATGGGCAGCGTGTGCCACGCGACCAAGCCTTGGTGGATTCCCTGATCACACAGGTTCAGCACTTGGTCACTGCCAGCCTTGCCAGCCCTGGGCAATCCTGATCGTTCGAGGACAAGACAGTCCAGCAGCACATTGGCATCCAGCAGCAGTCGCAAGATCAGCGCAGATGCTTGTCATTGATGTGGGTGAGCCAGGCGTCACTTGCGTCATCCACCTGTTTCACCGAGCCTCCCCACTTTTGCACAAAACCCGTGGGCTTCTTCTGCGGCGCGCTGTCATGTGCGGCAGCCAGCACCTGCGGGACAGAGGCCACCTCAAAGGAGATCGCGTCTCCTTCCACATGAAACCGCACCCAATGATCCCCGCTGGGGAGACCTAGCGTGCCGAGGGGGGTGGATTTGCTGAGCGTGTTCATGAGTGGAAGAATACGGGTCGAGTCAGGCTTGGCAAGCGGCGTGAATCAGGGTGCAGTCTCCCAGTCTTCTCCGTCTCCGTTTTGAAAACTGCTTTGTTCTCAATCTGTCAGCCAGTTGCACACCGACGCATTTCCCGGTCCGAACCCGGACGCTGGGCCATCGGTGTCTGCAAGCGGCTGGGCTTGCTGGAGCTGGCGCATGTTCTCGTCACGCCGGGCATCATCACCGAGATGAAGGTAAAACGGGCGCTGAATCTCGACGGCGGCCATTCCACCGGCCTGTGGTGCCAGAATGCGGCGGGAACGGAGCATTTTGAAAAGCCCGGCTGGGCCGTGCGCAATGCCCTCGTGGTCCTGCCGCGTGTTTTCAAGTAATCAAGGCAAGCTGCGCAAGGGACAGACCCTTGGCTCTGCCGCTTTGACGTGCCTCCGCGGAGCGCACCTCGATCCTGCACCTCCTGAAAAAGGGATGCTAAGACAAGCGGCTGTCAGGAATCGCCCCCCCCGACCCTTTCCTGTGTTACCCATGTCCCCGGTCCGAACCGACCCCTTCCTGCTTTATTCCTTTTTGGATGATAAGCCAGGTGGAAGCGGCACAGGTCTTCCGGGCTGTCTAAACACGATCTTATGATGATTGGCTCTCCACCAATCCCGCCAGACGGGCAAATCTTGGTCGTCGTAGTCGAGCCCATTCACAGGCTGGGGAGAGTTCTCTAACATCATGTAAAGATAGGTCATAACAAGGTAGCTCCGCGAGTAAAGCACCTGTCCCCCTTCCGTCATCTTCCTTTGCCAAGGATGGATGGAGTCTGATCCCCGTTCTGAGGGCCATCACGAAGGATTTTTCACGCTTGGCAACATTCGGCTCGACTTCACTGGCACAATTCTCAAAAATGTCGGCCATAAACGCCTTGGCAGCCAAATCGACAATGTTGTGTCAGAGCGTTGTTAGATACTGCTGAGCGTTACTCTCAACCGAACCAATCCAATGATTAAAATCCTCGCCACACTCGCTGCCTTCACTGTTACGGCCTTCGCCCAAAGCGGATCCTACAAGTCCGAGTATGATCGGCTCCAGAAAGAATACGAAGCAGCGATCAAGCTGGCGCTCGAACCGATTCAAAAACGACAGGTTGCCGCTCTCGAGCAGCTCGTCCGCAAGGCATCTCAAGCAGGCGACCTCGCAACCGCCGTCACCGCCAAACAAACTCTGGACCAAATCGCCCCCAAGCAAGCCCCCATTACCAAGAATGCTACGACCGGCGCATCGAAGCGCGCAACGCTCACCGCGAACTTGATCTCTGCTAAATGGGCGGTGTTCGACACGCCCACGCAAAAGCGCATCGATACCCAATTATTCAACGCGGATGGCACCTGCAGCGGCCGACTCAATGGTAAATGGGAGGCGCTCTCGGGCGACACTATCAAGGTTTTTGCCAGCGCCCAAACCTATGACGGCATCGTCAACGATGCGGGAACGGAGATAAACTTTGAACGAATCGGTAGAACGATGCGCAAGGAATGAAGCCTAGTTGCCCCATTCACAATTTTACGAAGAAAAGATGCCAGGCATTATGCTCCGCGCGGTTTCAACGCTAGAATGAGAAAAGACGCCAGACGTTATGAGCGCGGGCAAACTCGGGTTTCTGGGCGGCAGTCCCGAGATTTTCGCCCAATTCCCGGGAATGCGGCCAGATTCCCGGGTTTTTGGCGAAAAGGCCGGGTTGGCTGGAAATCCGCCCCCAGCCGTGGCGGCGCTCCCGGGAGCGCTGGCGGGATGGTCGGGAGCGGCGGCAGGACGCTCGGGAGCGGTGGCGGGACGCTGAGTGCTGTGTCCGGCTGCCCAGGAATGGCGGCGGGATTCCCGGTGTTGGGCGCGGGAATCCCAGGCCTGATGGCGGGACAGTCGGGAGCGGTGGCGCTACGCCGTTAGCGCTGGCGGCGCTCCTGGCGTTTTTTGAGGGCTTATTTGGCCTGCCGACAGTGCCAACAGCCGCACGGCCAGCCACCAACGGCAGCGGGTGCTGGCGGCTGAGAATCTGCTGAGGACGCGCGAGGGCGGCTTGGCCGATGAACCTGGCGGGTTGGTCATTTCGGCCCATTTTTTTTTGGCTTTTGCATGGCCGCAATTCAGACTCGCCGCCGTTAGTCGTTAATTCCACCCACCAATGCGCGCTGTTACGGACCCTCATGGCAAACGGAATCATCAGACTGGATCAGGGCTGGCGCCTCGATGAGGGGCATCGGCTGGACCAGCCTCCCAACCTTCCGGTGGTCGTGAGTGTGACGAAGCGGCGGCGCCGCAACTCTAAATCCAACACCATCCCCCTTATGCCAGATTTCATCCCATCCAGACGTGAAGACCGCCGTACGTGGCTGCAAAATGTCAGTGACAAAGCCGCCGCCCAAGTCGTGGCCGGCGGCGGCACGGCCGCGCAAGCCACGGCGTTAGTGACGGCGGCAGACGCGGTGACCGCGTCCTACGTCGTCACCGATGCCGCCAAGACCACGCTCGATGGCAAGCGGGCGATCGAACGAGACACCGAAGGCAACCAGCTCGCGGCCATCCGCACCATCCTCAACGCCCTCAAGGTGCTGCCGGACTTCAAGTCGTCTGGTGCGGAGGCGGAACTGCAGGCGTCGGCCACGACCTCCAGCTTCGATTCTGACACCTACAAGCCGCTGATCGTGGTCTCGATCAAAGGCGGGCAGATCACGTTTGATTTCAAAAAGAAGGGCGTGGATGCGCTGGCATTCTATGCGCGCCTGGCCGGGACGACGGCCTGGACGCGGATCGGTACGGATACTTCCACGCCGTATATCGATGGCCGACCGCTGGCGGTGCCGGGCGTGCCCGAAATGCGTGAGTACATGGCGCGTGGGATGCTCGGTGACGATGAAATCGGCCTGGATAGCGACGTCGTGTGCATCACGTTCGGCGGCTAAGAGGGGATGCTGCGGGAGCGCCGCTGGAGGATCAGCGGCGCTCCCCAGACGGGCTGAAGCCCGAACTACGAACTACGAACTAGGAACCCATCTCCAAGTCTATGTTCGATCCCAACATCCCCGCCACGAACGCCGAAGCGACTTCGGCGATGTTTCGCGGCCAGTTCAACGGCCTCAAAGACCTCATCGACGCGGTGCAGTCCGTCACCGCCGCGCAGGTGGATGCGGTGACCAATCTGCCAAGGAGCGGGACTTGCCAAGTGCCTGGGGAGAACGGGACTTGGCAAGTCCCGCTCCTTGAGCGGAGCGATGCCATGCTGAATGCCGCAAACACGCTGGTCCTCGGCTTGGCGTGGGCAGGTGGGTGAATGTGGCGTGTTGGCTGTTTGCCGCGTGCTGCGGACTCGGAGGTCCGGCGCGCCTCAGCGTGGTTGTTCCACGAGATTCCAAGTGAGATGCTGCCGTTTCGGCGCGTTCGTGTTGCATGCGCTGCGCACTATTATTTCTCCTTCTCGTGAGCGTGACCCACACCGCCACCGCTCAAGAACTGCAATGGTTCAAGGGCAATACGCATACGCATTCGCTGTGGAGTGATGGGAATGATTTTCCGGAGATGATCACGGATTGGTACAAGGCGCATGGCTATGACTTCCTGGCGATCTCCGACCACAATGTGCTCCAGGCGAAAGAGGTGTGGATGAGCGTGCCGGCGCTGGAGAAGCGACGCAAGGCGCTGGGAAAGACGACGATGGCGAAGTATCGCGCCCGGTTTGGTGACGAGTGGGTCACCACGCGAGAAAAAGACGGCGCGACTGAGGTGCGGCTGAAAAAGCTGGAGGAGTACCGGCCCAAGTTTGAGGAACCGGGGAAGTTTTTGCTGGTGCAGGCGGAGGAGATCAGCGCGGGCATTGGCAGCGTGCCGATTCACCTGAACGCGGTGAATTTGAAGGAGGAGATCAAGCCGATCAAAGACCTCGCCAGCATCCCGGAGGTGCTACGGGCTAATTTGCAGCTGGTGAATGAGCAGTCAAAGCGGCTGGGCGTGCCGATGCTCTCGCACATCAATCATCCGAACTTCCGCTGGGCGCTGACGGCGGAGGATATGGCGTCCGTGCTGGAGGAAAATTTCTGGGAGATCTACAACGGCCACCCCGGCATCAACTGGGAGGGTGACGAGACGCGCGTGGGCCATGAGAAGCTGTGGGACATCGCGAACACCCTGCGCATCGCGGAGTTCAAGGCTCCGCCGCTGTTTGGCGTCGGCACGGATGACTCACACCGCTACCATGGCGAGGACAACGGCCCTGGCCGCGGCTGGGTGATGGTGCGGGCGGCGAAGCTCGACCCTGATGAGATCGTTAAGGCGATGAAAGCGGGTGATTTTTATGCGTCTTCAGGTGTGACGCTGGATGACGTGAGTTTCAAAGATGGCGAGCTGCGTATCCTCATTCACGCCGAGCCGGGCGTGAAATACACCGCGCAGATTCGTGGCACCGTGCAGGGCTATGACGCTGCCACCCGCGATGCGCCGATGGCGAAAGGTGATCTGCATCCCACGCGGAAGCTGTATTCCGACGACGTGGGCCGGGTGCTGGCGACGATCGAAGGCGCGGAGGTGGTGTGGAAACCGAGCGGCAAGGAGTTGTACTTCCGTGCGACGATTCTTTCCTCAAAACCTTATGCGGACCCGTCGTTTGAAGGCCAAGTCGAGTCGGCTTGGACGCAACCGATGGGTTGGCGGAAGTAAGCCTTAACGCAAGCGGAAGCCCTGCATGCGGGCATGCATGCCTTCGAACATCGGGGCCATTTCGAGTTTGGCGCTTTGCGGAGCCTCTTTGAAGAAGAAGGCCATGTCCTTGGTGAAGTTCTTTTCGAAGGTGGCAGGGTCCTGGTCCATCAGCAGTTGCAGTTCAGGATTCTTCGCGGCCTTTTTTTTCATCTCACGTTGGATGCCGCCGATCATACGCCGCCGGTCATCTAGGGGCAGTTTTTCGATGCCTTTCATCACCGCCTTGAAGCTCTCCTCGACGGTGCGGCTGATGTACTCGCCTTTTTCCTCGGCAGTGAGCGACTGCATGAAGTGCTCCATGGTTTCCAGGCCGTCTTCGCGCATGTTGTTGCGCTGGCTGAAGTCGAGCTTGATGACGGAGGTGATGACCTTGTCGAGGTACTGCATGCGCTGCTCCTCGCCGAGATTTTCATCCTCCAGCCACGGGGCCGCTGCCATCAATGCGAGGGATTTTTCCGCCGAAAAGACGGAGTCTTCAGTGACCCACATGACCACCGTGACCACGCCCCAGACAAGGACGAGGAAGGCGGCGACTTGGAGCCAGAGACGTTGAACCTGCATGCGGGTTTACTTTTTGCCAAAGCGGCGACTTAACAACGACAGGAACTCGCCCGCTTCTTCCACTTTCAGGAGCCTAGTGAGCGTGAAGTAGGCCACGGCAGCCAGGGTGATGGTGAGGCTGAGCGTGGTGCAGCGCAGGAGGAAGCCAAACTGGTCCCAGTGGGCCATGAGGGTGAATTTGCCGATGAAACAGATGGCTGACATCGCTGCTAAGGCGACGGCGAGCTTGGCAAGCGCCTGGATGAGCGAGCGGGTTTCGAGGCCGGAGGCATGCTTGCGCATGCTGAGGTAGAGCGCAGTGAAATTGAGCGCGAGGCCGACTGCTGTGGCCCAGGCGAGCGCCGTGTGGCCCCAGCCAAGGACAAACACAGTGAAGGAGTTCACGCTCGCGGTGAAGGCGATGACGCCTAGGCTGACGGTCATCGGCACAAAGCGGCGGCCAATCGTGTAAAAGGCGGGCTGCACGACTTTGATGCAGGCGTAAAACACCAGACCGAATGCCGCCGCACGCAGCGGCCCGACGGTTTGCGCGACATCGAAGGCGGTGAATTTCCCGCGCTCGAAAATCAGGCTGACGATTTCAGGTCCTAAGATAGCGAGGCCAGCGGCGGAGGGCAGCGTCATGAAGAGCACCAAACGCATGCCCTTGGCCAAGGTGGTGCGAAAGGCGGGCGTGATGCCTTCCGTGGCCAACCGCGAGAGCATGGGCAGCGTAACGGTCGCCACGGCCACACCGAAGAGTCCCAGCGGCAGTTGCTGGAGTCGCTGGGCGATGCCCAGCCAAGTCACGTTGCTGCCCTGGCCGGCGACGCAGGAGGCGAAGATGGTGTTCAACAACACCGCCACCTGGGTGCCGCTGGCCGCGATCAGCGAGGGCCACATGAGGTGCAGCACTTCGCGCACACCCTGGTCTTTCCATTTGAAATCGAAGCCGAAACGGAAGCCGACTTTTTTCAATGAGGGCAACTGCACCGCAAGCTGCATCACGCCGCCGATCAGCGTACCGAAGGCAAAACCGCTCAGACTCTTCTCCGTGACGACCCAGCCGTTGCGAAAAGCCGGGTCAATGATCCAGGCCATGACCAGTCCACCAAGGATGCAGCCGAGATTGAAGAATGCGGAGGCGACCGCCGGGATGAAGAAGACTTTCTTCGAGTTCAGCATGCCCATGACCAGCGCCGTGATCGAGACGATGGCGATGAAGGGGTACATGATCTGGGAAAGCTGCACAGTCAGCTCCGTGGCACGTTCCAGGGTCCAACCATCAGGTAGGGTGTTGGCCGGGCCGGGGGCATCGACATAGAGCCAGCCGATGTTCAGCAAGCGCACCAAATAAGGGGCCAGTGCCACGCCAGCCGCCGCGACCATCGTCATGAAGCACATAGAAAGCGTCAGCATCTTGCGACCGAGCGCCCATGCCGCCTCGTCGTTTTCCGTTTTGATTTTCTTGCTGAAGGTCGTGATGAAGGCGGTGGACAGAGCACCTTCCGCGAACAGATCGCGGAGCATGTTGGGCGTGCGAAACGCGACGGTGAACAAACCATTGAAGAACGAACCAAACATGCCCGTGAGCACCTGATCACGGACCAGCCCGAGCACACGGCTGCAAAGAATGGCGATGGAAACGACCCCGGTGGATCGTGCATGGGAGGCGGTGTCTTTTTTTTCTGCGCTCATGCAGCTTTGCGGACGCTGGCGCGGCGCAGTTTGTCCATCATGGCGATGCCCATGCCGTGTTCATGCAGCGGCTCCGCAATAATTTCGTCAACGCCGAGTTCGTCGAGACGGCGCAGGGCGTAAAAGAAGCGCACGGCGGCCTCGGGGAGCTTGCCGTTGCCAGGGCTGAGCATCACGACGTCTTCCCAGTCGCAGAGGTTGAGGTAGCCATCTTTTTCCTCGCCACGATAGCTCAAGAGGGCGTAGCGCTTGCCCTCTTCGGGAATGAAGTCGGACGGACGTTCGAGCAGACGCAGTGGGGTCTTTGGCGCGTAGTGGGAGGCGAGTTGTCCTGGAGCCTCGGTGGCCTCATCCACGACGGTGCGGACGGCGTAGCGCACCTTGCCGTAGGCTTTCAAGTCTTCCGCCGTGATGGGGCCGGGACGGACGATGGTGATGAACATCTTCGGGCTGCCAGGCTCGATTTTGATGATGGTGGACTCCAAACCGAACATGCAGGCACCGGCATCGACGATGAGGTGGATGCGGCCATCGAGTTCGGCCAGCACGGCACTGGCGGACGTGGGGCTGATGGAGCCGAAGCGGTTTGCGCTGGGGGCGGCGATCGGCTTGTCGAGCGTGCTGATGACGCGGCGGAAAATGTGATTGGAGCTGACGCGAACGGCGACGGTGGGCAGTCCGGCGGTGACGAGATCGGGAACGATGGGCTTTTTCGGCAGCAGGATCGTGAGCGGGCCGGGCCAGAAACGCTCGGTGAGTTTTTTTAACGTCTGAGCGATCTCAGCGGGCACGTCGGCGACGAGATCGAGCTGATCCTTGCACGTCAGATGGACGATGAGCGGATCAAACGTGGGCCGCTCCTTGGCCTCGAAAATTTTCGCGACGGCGGCGGCATCCAGCGCGTTCGCGGCGAGGCCATAGACGGTTTCGGTCGGCAGGGCGACGACCTCGCCTTCGCGGAGCAGCCGGACGGCCTCCTCGACCGCCTGATGCATGAGCGGTGGCTGGTCGGTGGGCAGAACGGCGGTGACGTAACTCATGTTGGCGATGTGGGACTCTCAATCACCGCCCAGGCGTTGTGATTGTGGATGGATTCGTAGTTTTCCGCCTCGACGCGGAACCAAGTGATGTGCGGATGAGCTTTGGCCTTCACCGCGATGTTGCGCACGAGGTCTTCGACGAAGACGGGGTTGTCGTAGGCGACTTCGGTGACGTGTTTTTCGTCAGGACGCTTCAAAATGCTGTACAGCTCGCTGCTGGCGCTGGATTCGACGAGTTCGAGGAGATCTTCAATCCAGACAGGTTCGTCGAAGCGGACAGCAAGCGTGACGGTGCCGCGCTGATTGTGCGCACCGCGAGCGCTGATGGCCTTCGAGCAGGGGCAGAGCGTGGTGACGGGGACTTCGACGGTGAGGACGAAATCAGTCTTTTTTGCCTCGGTATTCACCTCAAACACGACACCGTAGTCGAGCAGGCCTTCTGCGCCTGACACGGGGGCTTTTTTGGCGCGGAAATAAGGAAAGCGCATCTCGACGTGCGCTTTGTCAGCATGGAGCTTTTTCATCAGCTCACGTGGCATGGCGACGATGTTCGAGACGGTGAGCTCGGTGCCGTGGGCGTGCAAAACCTCAACGAAGCGGCTCATGTGCGTGCCTTTGAACTGATGCGGCAGATCGACGGCGAGCGAGACGGTGGCAACGGTGTGCTGCACGGCGGCAGCGCGGTCACGAATGCGCATGGGGAAGCGCAGGCTGCGCACGCCGACGCGATCGATGGGCAGGCAGCGGTCGTCGCGTTCGTTTTGCGTGTCAGTGAGGGCGGACATGGTCAGGGGCGGAAATGAAACTTCCCACTGCCGCAGGGTGCAACAGTGGGAAGCGGATCAAAAGAAACCCATTACGGGCGGGCTTGCGATCAGGGCATCAAGTTCACAGCGCGGGAGCGCTTGATCTCACGCACGACCTTGCGGTGCAGCCAAGCCGGGAGGCCAGTGATACGGCGGGGGATGAGCTTGCCGGAGTCGTTGGTGAAACGGGCGAGCAGCTCAGGATTGGTATAGGAAATTTTTTCCACCGGGATGTCCACACGGCGACGCGGCATCTTGCGATTCGCGCGACGGAAATTGGACATGCGTTCTGGGGTCTTCGGTTGCATGAGGGTCGTGGGTAAAAAATTAGCGGGTTTCGCGGTGCAGGGTGCGCTTCTTCATGAAGTGATTAAACTTCACCTTTTCGAGGCGGCCCGGTGTGCGCACGCTCTTTTTGTTGCGCGTGGTCATGTAACGGGAGGGTGGCATTCCTGCGGCTCTGGCCTCAGTACATTCAAGGGTGATGATTTCTCGCGGCATAAATTTGGGGCGCGGAGGCTAGGTCACTCCTTGGAGAAGTCAAGCGATTCGCCGGAGTTGTTATTATTGGAGGCCGGGGCGGTGTCGTCCTCGTCCTTATCGTCGTCAGCAGCGTCGTCGGCGTTGTCGAGGCCGAACAGGGAGTGAACTGGGCGGCTCCAGCGGCCGCTCATCTGGCTGCGCTCGATTTTTTCCTGATAAGTGACGGAATAACGGGCGAAGGCCATGGCCTCCAGGCGCTCTTCGGGGATTCTGGAGCCAGTGCCTTCGCAGAGGCCGTAGGTGCCGGTTTCGATGCGCTTGATGGCTTCGTTGATCTCATAGAGGGCGTCCTGCTCCTTGCCGAGGAGGCTGAGGGCGAAGTCGCGGTCATAGGCATCGCTGCCGGCATCGGCCTGGTGCATGCCAAAGGCGGAGGAATCGCCGCCTTCGTTGCGGATGGTCTCACTGGCGACGCCTTCGATGGAGTTCAGGTAAACGTCACGCAGATCAATCAGGCGCTGCTTCTGCTTTTTGAGGAAGGGAGTCATTTTCACCGGCCCTTTGGCGATCTCGATGGTGACGCCTTCTTCCTCGCGGTTGGGGCGGCGTGGTGTGCCGACGGTTGAAACGGAGGTGCGGCCTTTGGGAACCAGGGGAGCTGGCGCAGATTTGGAAGGCTTCTTGGTGGCCTTCACGGGAGCCGGAGCTGGCGCGGGGGCAGGCTTGGCGGCTTTCGCTGGGGCGGCTGCTTTGACCGGTGCAGCGGCTTTTTTGGCAGGAGCTTTCTTCGGAGCGGTTTTCTTCACGGGTTTTGGGGAGGGTTTTTTCGGCGCGGGTTTTTTTGGAGCCGCTTTGTTGGGGAGCGCCTTTTTCAAAATGGGCTTGATTTTCGATTTCACCGCCGGTTTCGCCGCCTTTGCAGGAGCTTTTTTAACAGGCTTGGGCGCAGGCTTTTTGGCTGCGGGTTTCTTAGCTGCGGGCTTGTTGGTTTTCGCAGGCATTGGGTTCGGCGGTGTTGGGGGTGTCGATGAACTTCTCAGTCAAACGCACCAGGCCACAGGTGCGGAAAAAGAGGCGCGGATTCTGGCTGTGGTTCCCAGAGGGCGCAACCACTATTCCGCGCAGTTAAAAAACCGTCTTGCGGGGGTGGATTTGGCCGGTTGCGGCAGAGGGGCGGCGCGATACTCTCCCCGGTATGAATGCCGAACCTTCCCAGCCCTCCGTGGTTTCCAGTCTGTGGCAGCAAGTGCGGGCCGTGCTCGATCTAGTGCTGGACCTTTCATTCAAGCGTTACGTCACCCCCCGTCTGGTGCGCATGCTATATATGCTGAGCCTGCTGGCGGCGGTGTTTTATGCCGGTTCCTACATGTTCAGCGGCTTCAGTAACGGCACCTTCGCCGGTATTTTCCAGATGGTCACCGCTCCGCTGGCCTTCCTGCTCTACTTGATTGTCGCCCGCGTGACCGTGGAGCTGATCCTGGCGATCTTCCGCATCGCCGACCATCTGGCGCCGATGTCCGAGGAAGCGGCGGCGAGGGCTGTGCAAAATCCGGCAGCGCCTGCGAGTTCCAAGCCTTGAGCTTGGCCGGATTGCGCGATTGCGGCGTAGTATCAGGAGCCTTGTGAAATTTTTCACAAAATCGGGTTGCCGCTCCTCGCTGCGCCCTGATAATCGACGCGCCGATGCTCACGCCCCTGCTTGCCAATCTCGATCTCATTGCCCTCGCCATCTCGGTGGGAAAGATCGTGTTTCTGACCTTCCTGGTCATCCTCCCGCTGGTTTCGATCTCGGTTTATTTCGAGCGACGCATCTCGGCGGTGATCCAGGACCGCGTGGGTCCGAACCGCGTGGGCGTGCCGCTCACCTTGCTCGGTTTCAAAAAAGACTGGCAACCCTTCGGCATTGGCGGCCTAGCACAGGCGGCGGCGGACGGCTTGAAGTTCATTTTGAAGGAAGATTTTGTCCCGGCGCATGTGCGCACCTTCTACTACTGGCTTGCTCCCTGCCTGACGGTGGTGCCAGCCCTGCTCACCTGCGTCGTTTTGCCTTTTGGCAGTGAGTTGAACCTGTCCTTTTTCGGACTAGCGGAGCCGATCAAGCTGGTGATCGCCGATCTCAGTGTCGGGCCGTTGTTTACCTTCGCCATCGCGTCGCTGGGTGTTTATGGCATCGTGCTGGCGGGCTGGGCCTCGAACTCCAAATACCCCTTCCTCGGCGGTGTGCGTGCCAGTGCGCAGATGATCTCGTATGAGATCTCGCTGGGCCTGTCGGTGATTCCGGTGCTGATGATTTTCGGCGAGCTGAACCTGACCAAGATGTCCGCATTTCAGGACGCCAACGGCTGGCTGCTGCTGCCGCTGTGGGGCGAGGGGCTAAGCGTCGCGCGCTGGGTGCTGCTGATCCCCGTCTTCATCTCGTTCGTCATCTTCACGGTCTCGATGTTTGCGGAGACGAACCGCCTGCCCTTCGACCTCGCCGAGTGCGAGACGGAACTGGTGGCCGGTTATCACACGGAATACAGCTCGATGAAGTTCGCGCTGTTCTTCATGGGTGAATACGCGGCGATGATCATCGGCTCGGGACTCGCGGTGACGCTGTTCCTCGGCGGCTGGAGCATTCCGTTCGGGCCGCTGCTGTCCGATCTGACTGGGTTAAAGCTGCACTTCACACCCGGTGACACGCCGCTCTACACCGGCCTGCTGCACATCGGGACGTTCTTCGCGAAGGTGTTCTGCTTCATCGTCTTTTTCATCGTCATCCGCTGGACGCTGCCACGCTTCCGCTTCGACCAGCTCATGGCGCTGGGTTGGAAGGTGTTCTTCGAGCTCGCCCTCGCGAATGTCTTCCTCACCGCGCTGCTGATGTGGTGGTTCCCGCTGAAGTGAGCCATTTTTCGGCTGCCAGAGCGGAACAAGCACCGATGAAACCGCCGACGGTGTCGGCCAGCCAGTCCCACACATCACCGCGCTGCGGCCGGGGGTGTAGGTTTGATGCCACTCGTCGAATCCGCCGATGAGGGAGCAGAACAACACGGTCACGATGATGGCGGTGGTCGTTTTTCGAGCGAAACCCGCGAGGCGTAGGCTCAGTAAGAAACACAGACCGCCAGCGGCGAAATAGACGGCGTGCTGGAGTTTGTCGATGCCATCGAATGTTCCCGGCATGGGAGGCAGATGGCTTTGCTCAGAGAGCCAGTAAAGCACGACGGCCCAGACGAGGGCGAAGACGCGCCAGAGCATGGGCGAAGAAAAAACACGGGGTGGCTGCATCCTGCGCCGTCTATCATCCGCCGCTGGAACCGCAAGTGCGATTCACGCCGGGCGCAAAGCGATAGACAAGCGCACGCGCTCGCGTTACACCTCGCTCGTCCCATCTCACCCACGTATGAAACTGTCGCTCACCCTTGCCGCCTTCCTCGCTGTCATTTCGTTTGCCAGTGCCGGAGAAACAGAAATCTTCAACGGCAAGGACCTCTCCGGCTGGGAGGGCAACAAAGACCTCTGGAGCGTGAAAGACGGCACGATTACCGGCATCACCCCTGCTGACCCGGCGAATCCAGAAAAAGGCATCCTCAAGCACAACACCTTCCTCGTTTGGAAAGGTGGCACGGTGGGTGATTTCGAGCTGACGTTCCAATACCGCATCGAGAAAGGCAATTCCGGCGTGCAGTACCGCAGCAAGGAACTGGCTCCTGGCGAGTTCGGGCCGATCATCAGCGGCTACCAGGCCGACTTTGAAGCGGGCAAGACTTACAGCGGCATTCTCTACGAGGAAAAGGGCCGTGGCATTCTGGCCAAGCGCGGTGAAAAAACAGTGATCAAGGCCGGTGCGGATGAGAAAAAGCCCGTCGTGGAAGTGACCGGGAGCGTGGGCGACAGCGCCGCCATCCAGGCCGCGATCAAGAAGGAAGACTGGAACGAGTATCGCATCGTCGCCAAGGGCAATCATGTGCAGCATTTCATCAACGGCATGCAGACCGTCGATGTGACTGATGAGGACGCCGCCAACGCGCCGAAAGAAGGCCTGCTGGCCCTGCAAATCCACCAGGGTCCGCCAATGGTGGTACAGTTCAAAAACTTCAGGCTCGTCGAGTCGAAGTAGTGGTGCTTTGATCCTGCTGTCATGACACGCTTGCTCCTTGCCTCCTTTCTACTGTTCGTCGGCGGTTTTGCCGTCAGCGCCAGCGCCGCCACCGAGTACATCATCGTCAGCGGTGGTCCGGCGGTGCGGAAATTTGAGGATCTACGCCGACCCGGCGAGCAGCATGACCGCTGGTGGGGCAACTTCATCCGCACTGCCCGCGTGCGCATGCAGGACATCCAGCAGACCGCGCCGACGGGCACCCGCATCACTTGGCTGGTTTATCGTGACGCCTATGTGCGTCGTGGTGCCGAAGAGCGCCAGCCGCTGACGCAGAACATCGAGTCCGTGCCCAAGGCGTATCCTTTTATCAACCTCGTGTGGTTCCGCAGCACGGACGAGCTGATCCGCTACATTAACCACGGCGCGTCAGGACGCGGCGGCATGAAAATTTCCGGTTTCGAGTTCTTCGGCCACTCGAATAAGTACAGCTTCATGTTTGACTACAGCTCCGACATTTATGCCACCTCGACTGCATGGCTGCATGAGAACGACCTGCGCAAGATCAGCCGCTGGGCCTTCAGCTCCAATGCTTACTGTCAGAGCTGGGGCTGCCACACGGCGGAGAGCTTCAGTAAGGCGTGGAAACGCGCCACCGGCACCTTCATGATAGGGGCCCAGGGCAAGACCGACTACGCCTACATGCACGAGCGCAACTGGCAGGTGGGCCTGTCTGACGGCGCACGCTGGGTGCGGCGCTGACCAAGGGGTGATGGCATCTTGCCATCATTTGCCTGATGTGACGGCAGGATGCCGTCACTCCTTGTCCTACTGCCCGCTCCACACAAACGTCACCGGCTTGTCGATGTCGGGATGTACGCTGTGATGCACGGGGCAGCCGAGAGCGGTAGCTTCGAGGAGCTTGCAGTCTGGATGGTCGGGAGGCAGCGGGATCTCGATGGTGATGGGCAGGCGCACGATGCGGCGCGGGCTGTCCTCGCTCATGTGCTTTTCCACGCTGACCTTCATGCCGACGAGGTCGTGGCCTTTTTGCTGCGCCTTGATGCCGATCACCGTCGCCATGCAGCTCGCAAGTGCGGTGGCGACGAGATCGGTGGGGCTGAAGGACTCGCCTTTGCCGTGGTTGTCCACGGGCGCGTCGGTGATGAACTGGTTCTGCGACGGGCCGTGGGTGGCCCGGCAGCGCAGGCCGCCCTCGTAATCAACGCTGATGGAAACGGCCATGAGGGTAGGGCGGCGAAAGGGTTACTCCACGGTGACGATGCCGTTCATAATGGCGACGTGGCCGGGGAAGGTGCAGAAGTAGGGGTATTCACCGGCGGCGGGCAGGGTGAACTCGATTGACTCGGTCTGGCCGGGCTGGAGCAGGTTGGTGTGGGCGAGGATGTCGGGTGAATCAGGGATGTAGCCCTTGTCCACCAGCGTGATCGCGCTCATGGCGATGGTCATCATCTTGTCCTTGGTGCCGACCTTGCCGAGCACGAAATTGTGCGGCTGTGGCAGGGTGGGATGGGTGTTGTTGAAGGTCACTTTCACTTTCTGACCGGCCTTGGCGCTGATGCTCTTGGTGTCATAGGCCAGCGGGTTGGCGGCGTCGGGCTTGATGGTGATTTCGAGCAGTGGGAGATCGGCGGCTGGTGCGGCGGCGGCGGGCGGCGGTGAGTCTGCCATTGGTTTCGGCCGCAGTGATCCCATGCCTTTGACGACAAAGGCGGCCACCCAGAGCAGCACCACACCACCCATGATCGTGCCGATGACGGGGTTGAGGGTGGACCAGATGGAGAATGATTTTTCCGAGGACGGGGAGGGCGCAGACATGGGCTTGGGGTGGGAGTTTGAGCGCCCATCAGAGCACAGCGCCGCCTGAAAGCAACCGCCGTGTGCCTCACGGCGGTGCCGCTGGAGCGACCGCATTCATGGCCGCGCCAACCTGGCCTGCGACCAAGTGTAAAATGTCATTGTGATGTGCGGCCGGAATCTCGTGGAAAGCCACCCGCTCGGGGTGTGCCGCTGCCAGCTCGCGGCCCATGCGCACCGGAATCACCTCATCCTCGGTGCCGTGGAAGATCACCACGTTCGCATCCGCCTTGGAGGCGAGCTGGCGCAGCGTTTGGCGATTGTCGAAACGGTGCAGGTTCAAATAGCACAAGGGCCAGCCCAGCACGATGCGTCCCATGTCCGTCATGCTGGTAAACGGCGACAGCAGCACGGCGCGACGCACGTCGAACTCCGTCCCCACCATCAAGGCCGCCGCGGAGCCGAGTGAATGGCCCAGCAGGGCCAGCCGTGGCTGCAAGGCTGCTGGCGTCGTGTGTAGATGCTGCGCCAGCGCCGCGTACGCCGCTGTGCCGCTGTCACGAATATGCCCTGGCGTCGGTTTGCCCGCGCAGTCGCCATAGCTCGGGTAATCGATCAGCAGATAGGCGAAGTGTTCATTCCATTGGTCGGTGAAATGCAGCCAGTCCAGCGCCAGCGAGCCATTGCCACCGAAACACAGCCAGACAGTCTGCGGTAAGCCCGGTGTGGCGACCCGTGGTGGGATGTAAAACGCCGTCTGCGGCCCCTGCGAGGTGGTGAACGGCACGCGCACGCCCTTGGCCTCACGCAGCATCGTTTCGTATTCTGCTTGGTAGGGGTTCGGGTGGTAGATGAGCTTGGACTGGCAGCCGAGCAGGAAGATCACGGGTGTGAGGATGACGATGGCAACAAGACGCAGGAGGCGTTTCCAAAGCGGCATGGCGGTAAGTCGGGTGAGATGCCTGTTTTGCGGCGGCGGCGGTTCATTGATCGCAGGCCACAGATGCTGGGGCTGCGCGGCCCAGATTGCGATCAAAATATTGCTGCGACTCTATTGGCGACCGCTTTACTTCTTCACTTGCGCAGACCCATCACATGGCACCATCAGCATGGGGAAAGCGGCCCGTTTCAGGACCTCCGCCGCTGTGCTGCCGACAAAGAAATTGTACAACGCGCAGTGATGCTGCGCGCCCATGATGATGAGATCGGCGTTCAACTTCGGTGTTTCAGCGACGGGCGCTTTGAATTGCAGCGCGCAAGCTTTCATGCCTAGTCGGGCAAGGGAGCCGATCAAAGCATCCGTGAAATCTACCAGGGCAACAATCGTTTTCATGGGGTGTATCCTCCTGCTATTGATGCGTCTGTCCGCCGGGCCGCGAAAAGCGTATCATTCAGCAGTCGCCAAAGCCACGCACCTCACGTCATGAAAACCATTCTCGCACTCATCGATTTTTCCGACATCACCCCGAAAATTCTGGATCACGCCCATGACTTCGCACGGGCATTCGGGGGCGACATTGTGCTCATGCATGTGGTGCCGCCGGAGCCGCTGGTGGTGGATTTCGAGCCACCCGCTGTCTCCCCGGACGTGTTCAAGGAGCGGCAGCAGGACTTGCAGGCATTGTGCGACTATCTGGCGCAACGAAGGGTCAGCGTGACGACTGCGCAGTTTGGCGGTCTCGTGCTGGAAACCGTCTTGGCCCAGATCGGGCTGCTCCAGCCGGATGTCATCATCATGGGCTCGCATGGCCACGGTGCGCTGTATCACCTGCTCATGGGCAGTATCACCGAGGGGGTCATCAAGCATGCCCCCCTGCCGGTGCTGGTGGTGCCGCGCGTGCCTGCCCAGGAAAAGCCCGCGCCGCAGTGAGCGATCTATGCGCCGCCCGCGCCCACTAAGCCCGCGTCCGGCGCTGTCATCCGCGCTGGATCCAGCGCGGCGTCCAATTCAGCGGCGGTGATGCCGAGTTCGTCGAGGCGTTCCAGGCAGAGGGCGCGCACTGAGACGCCAGTGCGGGCGCTTTCTTTGGCGATCTCTGCAGCCTTGTCATAGCCGATCATCGTGTTCAAACCAGTGACCATCGCGAAGCTGTGTTCGATCAGACTCAGGCAGCGCTCCCGGTTGGCGGTGATGCCCTCCACGCACCGCTCACGGAAAAGCGTGGTGGCATTGGTGAGCAGATCAATGCTTTCGAGCATGGCGGCGGCCAGCGCGGGCATCATGACATTGAGCTCGAAGTTGCCGCCGCCTGCGGCGCACCAGGTGACGGTGGCGTCGTTGCCGAAAACCCGCGCGCAGACCTGCATCAGACTTTCACACATGACTGGATTCACCTTGCCGGGCATGATGCTGCTGCCTGGCTGGGTGGCGGGTAGGGTGATCTCGCCAATGGCGCACTGCGGACCAGAACCAAGCCAGCGAATGTCATTGGCGATCTTGAACAGGCTGGTGGCGATGGTTTTGAGCTGGCCGCTGACCTCCACGAGCGCGTCCTTCCCGGCCTGGGCCTCGAAGTGGTCCTGCGCCTCCCGGAACGGGATGCCAGTCCGCTCCGCGAGGAGGGCGATGGCCCTGGCAGCAAAGCCGGGATGGCAGTTCAAGCCGGTGCCGACGGCGGTGCCGCCGAGCGGCAGCTCGGCGAGCGCCTTGAGTGACTTATGGACGCGGTCCACACCGTGTTCAGCCTGACGCGCATAGCCGTTGAACTCCTGGCCGAGACGCACCGGCGTAGCGTCCATGAGATGGGTGCGACCGATCTTGAGCACGTCCCAAAACTCCACCCCTTTTCGTGTGAGCGCGGCCTGGAGCTGCGTTAGCGCAGGCAACAGCCGGTCACTCATCTCCCGCGCCACCGCGAGGTGAATGGCGGTGGGAAAAGTGTCGTTGGAGGACTGTCCCATGTTCACATGGTCGTTCGGATGCACGGGGTCTTTCGCGCCAATGGGCTGGCCGGCCAGCATGCAGGCGCGATTCGCGATGACCTCGTTCACATTCATGTTCACGCTCGTGCCCGAGCCGGTCTGATAAATGTCGGTCACGAAATGGGCGTCGAGCTTTCCCTCGGAGACCTCCAGGGCCGCCTGCTCAATGAGAGCGGCCTTGTCCTCCGGCACCAGGCCGAGCGCGTGATGTACCCGCGCGGCGGCCCATTTGATGAGGCCATAGGCGTGGATGATGGGACCAGGCAACGTCCGTCCGCTGACCGGGAAATTTAACAACGCACGCTGCGTGGAGGCACCGTGCAAGGCGTCCGCCGGCACGGCCATTTCACCCATACTGTCTGTCTCAATGCGCGTGCTCATGTTCGCATGCTCGCAAAAGGCGGCGTCAAACAAAAGCCAAAAAACAGCCGGGGGTCGTTTCTGACTCCCGGCTGGTGGATTTGAAAAATAATGCGCGTGCGCTGCGGCCTACTTCAGCTCGCCCAGCACGCGCTTGATGTCGGCGGCCTGCTGGTCAGTGCTGGCCTTGGCGTCATGCCAGACGACTTTGCCGCCTTTGATGAGGAAGCACTGCCGGGTGGCGAGTGGGATAAGGCCCTTCATCATTTTCTCGACCTTGAATGCCGCGACGACCTTGCCATCGGGATCGGCGATGAGGTCATAGGGCAGCTTGTGGTCGTCCTTGAATTTTTTCTGCGCCTCGGGCTTGTCGAAGGAGACGCCGAGCACCTGCACGCCGTCTTTGCTGAGATCGGCAAAGGCATCGCGCAAAGAGCAGGCCTGCTTGGTGCAGCCGGGTGTGTTGGCCTTCGGGTAGAAGAAGACCACCGTGGGGCCTTTGGCATAAACGTCGGCGAAGTTCACCGTGGCACCATCTTGGTTGATGCCGGAGACGGCAGGAGCGGCGTAATCGACCTTTTCACCTTCACTAGCGAGGGCGGTGCCGAACAGGGCGTTGAAGAGGGCGGTGAGCATGAGGAGGCGCGTTTTCATAGTGGGCTACGGATGGCTGGGGTTATTCGATGCTGGCTTTGAGACCGGGGATGGCGGCGTTGAGCTGCTTTACGCCAGCCGCAGTGGCCTTGGACTGCCAGAGATAGACATTTTTGAGGCTTTTGATTTTGGCGAGGTGCTTCAATCCGGCGTCCGTGATCCCGGTGCCGTAGAGATTGATCGTCTGTAGTTGTTTCATGCCGATGAGCGATTCGAGGCCGGCGTCGGTGACTTTGGTCTGCCGCAGGTCGAGTTCCACGAGGCGGGGAAGCTGGGCGATGGTCTGCAAGGCGGCGTCGGTGATGATGGTGCGGCCCAGATCGAGCTGTACGATGTTGTCCTTGAGCGGCAGGATGGCGGCGGCTTTTACGTCATCGCATTTGGAGACGCCGGTGAGGAAATCGACACGTACGAGCGGGCTTTCCACCTTCACGGCGGCAACCTGCGCCCCGGCGGCCTTGGCTTTGGCGAGCACGTCATCGCTGAGCGGTTTCACTCCCTTTTCAAGGCTCGCGTAGAACAGATCATGCGGGCGAGGCTTGAAGGGCTTCGCCGTCGCTGTCAGCGCTCCGAGTGGCATGCCCTCAGTGCTGCCGACCCAGCCGCCGAAGTCCGCGCCTTCCTCGATCCAGGTCTTGAGCGTCTTGATTTCAGCGGCGGTCATGTCATCACCCTTCGGCGGCATGTGGCCGTCGTCGTCCTTCGGCAGCATCACTGCCTCATAGATACCGCTCTTGTCGGGTGCGCTCGGAGTGAGAACCGGGCCGTTTTCACTGCCTTTGAGGATGGCCCAGGAGGCGTCGAGCCGCAGGCCGGCCTTGGGCTCCTTCTTTTTGCCATTCTCTTCAAACGGTGCTTTGTGGCAGTCGATGCACTTCTTGGTGAGGGCGGGCAGCACCTCTTTCTCAAAATTCACCGCCGCATGTAAAGCGGGGGCGGCAACACAGAAAAATCCGAGGGTGAGGGCGGCAAATCGACAAGCAGGGGTGGACATAGGGTTCATGGAGGTGCTAAAACTAAACAGGTAGCGGCTGCGCGTCTGCCGCCAAAATAGGGGAAGGGATAACGCTTGCCTGCCCCGCTTGTTTCAGGGAAATACACTTCACATCAACGCACTAACCCTATGAGCACCACCAACAAGTCCATTGACACCGACCGGCAACTGCGTCGGCACACGTTGGCCATCGTCATGGGAGGTGGTGCGGGCACGCGGCTCTTTCCGCTGACACAGAATCGCGCCAAGCCGGCGGTGCCGCTGGCGGGCAAATACCGCATCGTGGACATCCCGATCAGCAACTGCCTCAACTCCGGGCTGCGCCAGGTGTATGTGCTCACGCAATACAACAGCGCCTCGCTGAATCGCCATCTCTCGCGCACCTATCAGTTCGATGAGTTTTCACGCGGTTTCATTGAGGTGCTCGCGGCGCAGCAGACGCCGGAGGGCGAGCGCTGGTACCAGGGCACTGCGGATGCCGTGCGGCAGAACCTCCGCTGCTTCCTGGAGAGCGACTACGAGTACTTTCTCATTCTCAGCGGCGATCAGCTCTACCGCATGGACTTCCGTGATCTGCTGCGCCAGCACCTCGAGAAGGGAGCTGACATCACCCTAGCCACGCTGCCGGTGAACGCGAAGGATGCGACCTCGTTCGGGATCATGCATTCGGATGAAAGCGGCAGGATTTATGAATTCGTCGAGAAGCCAAAAGATCCGGCCGTCCTGGAGCAGTTCCGCATGCCGGAGGAGACGTTGAAAAAGATGGGGCTGCCCACCGATGAGCCGCGCTTTGAAGCCTCCATGGGCATTTACCTGTTCAGCCGTCAGGTGCTCATCGACTGCCTGAACAACACGCACAACGACTTCGGCAAGCACATCATCCCTGAGTCGATCAAGAGCCACAAGGTGTATTCGTACAACTTCCAGGGCTACTGGGAGGACATCGGCACCATCCGCTCCTTCTTCCAGGCGAACATCGACCTGTGCAAACTGGTGCCGCAGTTTGATTTCTTTGACAGCACCACGCCCATCTTCACGCACGCACGTTTCCTGCCCGCCACCAAAATCAATGGTGCCCACATCCGCGAGGCGCTCATCGCTGACGGCGGCATCCTGACCGACGCGCACATCGAGACCGCCGTCATCGGTGTCCGCGCCCACATTGAAGGCGGCACCACGATCCGCGAATGCATCATCATGGGCTCCGATTATTACGCCGGAGCCGTCGGCACCGACCCCAATCGCCCGGCACCTGGCATCGGTCGGAACTGCCGCATCGAGCGGGCAATCATCGACAAAAACGTCCACATCGGCGACAACGTGGTCATCACTCCTGAAGGCAAGCCGGAGAACATGGACGGTGAGAATTTTTACGTCCGCGATGGCATCGTCTGTATTCCGAAGGATGCGGTCATTCCCGCCAATACTTGGATTTAAACTGCCCCAGAGTTCGAAATTCGTGCTTCCCAAGCGGCAGGCGTTGCGTTAAAACGCGGCCATGAAGCACGCTTATCTCTTCCTCGTTCTGGGCCTGACCCTCTCCACCGCAGGTGGTCAATCAGCCGAATTTCGCACGTTTACCAATGCCCAAGGAAAAGCGATCCAGGCTAAACTAATCGCTCTGGCCGGTGATCAGGTGACGATCGAGATGGCTGGCGGGCAGCGCTTCACGCTGCCGGTCACGCAGTTCTCAGCGGCGGATCAGGCGTATGTGAAGCAGGCGGCCGCCACAGTTCCAGCAGCCACAACCAGCAGCGCGCCGACCTTCAAACCCGGCCCGAATGACAAGCTGACACCCGAGCAGGTGAACGCAGCTGTCGGCCAGCCATTGTTCGGCGAAAACTCGCTCTGGGCTGCCTCTGCCGCCGAAATCGCCGAACGACTGAAAATTCCAACCGAGTCCAAGACCAAGACCACCAGCAGCTACCGTTCCTACACTAAGGACGACTACCGCATGTTCGGCGCGCATCCGTACTCGGTGGCGATGTATGCGGAGAATGACAAAATTTCCGGCTTTTCCCTGGTCTTCGCCAACAAGGGCGACCTCTTCAGCTCCAAAGGCGGCGGGGAAATGCATTTTGACAAGGACACCCCGCCGGCCAAGGCGGAACAGATTGTGAAGACGGCCATGGACAAGGATCTGGCCGCCATCACCGAGTCACTGACCAAGATCCTCGGTGAATCCAAAAAGGAGCGTTTTGGCGAGGGGAAGTCTGGCCGCATGGACATGCAGCGCTGGGACTGGCGCGGACACTCCATCCTGTTGGCGGAAGCCGAGGGCTATTATATCGGCATGCAGGTCGTTACGAACGCCTTTGCCGATGCCGGTGGCAAGGTGGAAGGCATCGTGGACAAGGTGATCCGTGAGCGCTCCATAGCGAATCTCGAAAAGCGTGAGAATGGCGACGTCGTCGTCGGCGACATCGCCATGGTGGACCAAGGGCCGAAAGGCTACTGCGCGCCGGCCACCGCCGAGCGTGCCATGCGCTACGTCGGCGTGCCGGCGGACATGTACATCCTCGCGAATGCCGGCCAGTCCGGCTTTGGCGGCGGCACCAGTGTGGAACTGCTGCTCGACGGCGTGGCCAGCCAGATCCGCAACAAACGGCGCGCCTTCGACTCCTGGACGGGCGAAATAAAGCTCAAGGAGATCGCCAAACACATCGACAAAGGGCTGCCGCTCATGTGGACTTTGTACAGCACAGATGAGTTCAATGCCACCGCCAACAAGCGCACCAAGGAGCGCAAGGACGTGACCGACTGGGCCGCTTGGAAAACCAAGGTCACCGGGGAGTCTGCCGCCAATCGCCTGCCCAAAAACAAGGAAACCGGCCACGTCGTCCTCATCATCGGCTACAACAAAGACACCAACGAAATCGCCTTCAGTGACAGTTGGGGAGAGCGCTACAAAGAGCGTTGGATCACCATCACCGAGGCCGAGCAGATTTCCCAGCAGCGTTTTTACGTGGTGGGGTTCTGATCCGCCCTGCGGTCATCGGTGCCGCGTCACTATTCAGCCCATGCCTCACGCAGCAGGCGCAGGTAGTTGCCGTGCATGATGTTGGCGATGTCCTCGTCTTTGTAGCCACGCTGTTTGAGCATGACGGGGATGCGTGAAAGGTCGGCGATGGTGTCGAGATCCTCGGGCGTCTGCTCGGTGCCGTAGCCGCCGTCGAGGTCGGTGCCGATGCCACTGTGCAAGGCATTGCCGGCAAGCTGGCAGACGTGGTCGATGTGGTCGCAGATGACCTCCAGCTTCAATCCGGCCTCCTGCGGGGTCGTTTTGCCGCGAATCCAGCCGGGAGTCATCATCCAGGCATCCAGGGCGGCACCCATCACGCCACCACGCTCAATGAGGGCTTTGATCTGATCGTCGGCGAACTGGCGCGGATCGGGGACGAGGGCGCGGCAGTTGCTGTGGCTGGCCCACACGGTGCCGTGGTGGATTTCCAGCGTCTGCCAGAAGCACTCATCGCTGAGATGCGTGACGTCGAGGATCATGCCGAGGCGGTCCATCTCCTGGATCAACTGCTTGCCGCCTGGGGGCAGTGGTCCGACCTGATCGTGACCCAGGGCGTAACGACAGACGCCGTAGTGCGCAGGCCCCATGGCGCGGAGCCCCTGCTCCCAAGCGTCCTCCAGATGGCCGATGGTGCGGATGGAGTCGGCGCCTTCGAGGCTGAGGATGTAGCCAATGGCTTTTTCATCGTCTGGAATAGCGGTGTTGTTCCAGAGAGCGATCATCTCGTCGAGTTCGCGCAGATTGGTGATCTGGCGCAACTCCCCCACCTCCTCCATGGCGCGATACCAGGAAAGCTGGCCCTGGGTTTCCGCCCAAGCCTGCTCAGGCGACATCCAGCCAGCGATGGGTGATGCGCCGGGCATGCAACCCGCGAGCTGCGTGGCGACGCAGATGCCGACCTTCCCACGGCGCATGTCAGGAAACGCGGTGGTGCCGCAGGCGCGGCCTTTGCCGGTCATGCCTGCCTCACGCCGCCGGATTTCTTTGACGGGGAGACGCAGGTCGCGGTTGAAGCCGCCGAGGGCGTTGAGACTGAGGTCCAGGTGGGCGTCGAAGGTGAGCATGATGGATGAGTGACGAATGCAGGCTCATTCTACGCCGCTGCAATCAGGCGTCATTCAAACCGATAGCCAGCGCCATGCACCGTGCGGATGATACGCGGCTGCGTGGGGTCTTTTTCGATGCGTTTGCGGAGCTGCGAGATGTGCTGGTCGAGCGCACGGCTTTCCGGGAAATAATCCACCCCCCAGACCTCGTCGGCCAGCGTGTTGCGGCCGATCACCTTGCCGCGCCGCTCGGAGAGCAGGCGCAGCACTTTGACATCACGCGGACTGAGTTGGATTTCCGTTTTGTCGCGATACGCACGCAGCTCGGTGGGGACGATGCGCAGGTCGTCCATGGTGAAGTCATCGTCGATTTTGCCACCGCCGCGTGAGGCGCTGCGGCGCAGGATAGCGCGGATGCGGGCGATGATTTACTTCACGCCGAAGGGCTTCGTCATGTAGTCGTCGGCACCGAGTTCGAGGCCGAGGACGGTGTCGATCTCCTCGGTCTTGGCGGTGAGAAAGAGAATGGGCACTTTTTCATCCTGGCGGCGGATCTGCTTGCAGACCTCGTAGCCATTGAGGCCGGGCATCATGACATCCAGGCAGACGAAGTCGGGATTTTCAGCGCGGAAAAAATCCACGGCCTGCAGGCCGTCGCTGGCGGGGATGACTTCGTAGCCTTCCATGGTGAGCACTTCGCGCAGCGCATCGCGCGTGTGGTCGTCGTCTTCGGCGATGAGTATTTTGGTCATGGCAGGATGGGGAGGGTGAGGATGAAACGCGCGCCTTCGCGGTATTGGGGGCAGACGGTGAGTGTGTCGCGGTGCAATTGTGCCAGTTCACGCGAGATGGTCAAACCAATGCCGGTGCCGCTGACACCTTCGGCTAGGTCGGAGCGCAGGCGCTCAAACGGCTCAAACACGGTGCGGCGCTTGCCGGAGGGGATGCCTGGACCCCGGTCCTCCACGATGATGCGGGCCTGCAGCTCATCGTGCTCCGTGCGGATGCTCAGCCACTTGCCGCTGTTGCCATATTTGTCCACGTTGGAGATGAGATTGCCTAGAATCTGCTCAATGGCGTCGGGATCTGCCTGGATCACGGCAGGACCGTGCAGCGAGGTGGCGATCTCAAAGTTTTTGTTTTCGAGCAGCGGCTTCCAGAACTCGACAATGCGCGAGACGATTTCGTCCAGTGCGAGCGCTTTGGGCTGGATGGTGAGCTTGTCGCGCTGCTGCCGCGCTTAATTGAGCACGTTTTGGATCAGGCGGTCCAGCCGCGCGGTCTCCGCCTCCACCACGCCGAGCTGGCGTTTGGCAATGCTGTCGCCCTGTGATTCGGCGCGATGCGCGGCCATTTCGGCATAGAGGCGGATGTTGGTGAGCGGCGTTTTCAGCTCATGGGAGATTTGATTGACGAAGGTCACGCGCTGCTGTGCGAGGCGGAATTCACCTGCGCTTTCGTGGAAATACAGCCAGCCGACGACAAAGACGAGCACGATGCCCGAACTGACGCCGAGGATGATCGGAAAGAGGTAGGGTTTGGGGAACTCCTCATTGGCAGGCGAGTAGGCCATCTCCCACTGTGACAACGGCTCCGAGCAGGCACGATGAGCTGACGGAGGTGTTTTGGAACCGGCCAGTTTTTTGCCCCATTCATGCAGCGGGATGCCCTTCACCGTGGTGAGCATCATGCGGCCGGGCGGAATGGCCAGTCCGGGCTGTGGCAGCCGCTGAAACAGGGAGTTCATCAGCGCCTGCGGGTTCATCAGCGCGCAGCTCAGGCTGCCGTCGGCAAACCTATGCCAGTAGATGAACATGGAGTCGCCCACATGCCCGCCGCTCCAGCTCAGCGGCACCTCTGACTGCACCGGGCGGTCATCAATGTGGTAGCCGTGCATTTTCAGGTAAGTCATCCATTGTGATGTTCGCTGCCAGGCGGAGGTGGCTGCCCCTGGGGCATAAATGCGCTGAAACGGCGGGCCGCCGTCATCCAGCGCGGAGGCGAATTGCGGCATGCTGTCGGGCTTGCGGGTCGCCTCGTTAATGACCTTGATCTGTTCCTCGGCATTGAAGCCCTGGCCTGGCTGATACTCCATCCGGCCTTCAAAAGACTCGATGGTGACCGGTTGACCCGTTTGGGACCAAGTGTGGGCGATCCATGGATGCGTGGCCAGCCACTGGGACATCAGCCGTGCCGAACCAACGCTCTGCGCCCCCCAGGCGTCGAGACGGTCGGTGAGCTGCCGCATGTCATGCAGCAGGTGGTGGTCGGCGGCGCTGAGACGTTCCGCCAGGATGGCCTGCATGGAGGCGTCCGTGCGCTTTTCCGCGTCACGAATGAGGTAGGTTCCTAGCCACGCCAGCAGGGCCAGGGGAAGAATCACCAGGATGACGAACAGGATCGTGGAGCGGCGTTGATGCATGCGCGTGGCGCATACTTTATCCGCACCACCTATTTGGTCATCCTAAATTTATAAAAACCATAAATAGAGCCTGTCCCAAAGGCGGGTGTTTTTCAATCGGGGCGTTTTCCGCGAACTTGCGGAGATTTTCGAGCGGCATGATGGCCTTCTCTTGGCTGCTTGACGACCTCTTCGCGGCTCTTTGATGTTCGCGGCGGTCTTTTTTCGCTTTTTCTCTCCTCTCGCGGGCATGGCTCCGCCTCTTCGTTTGCTTCTTTCCTCCAGCGATGGTCTTTTGCAGATGCTCAGGCGGCGGCTCTCGGCTCAGCCTTTCTCTCTTTGATCCACTGTGCCTTTTCCGGCTTGGTTTTCTTTGGCTTGGCGGCGATGTCTCTTGGCAGGCGCGCGAGCACCCACAGGTTGTGCGTGAGCACGGCCCAGCCGCAGGCGCGTTCACGCGCCTCCAAGCTGCGCCCTGCTGCTGGGTTGCCCATGAACACGTTCTTGAAGATCGCCACTCGCGCTTCGGTGCCGC
>Ga0209702_10001275_pt1 | contig 48872 bp, 30 predicted proteins | sample FRY01_FD_187210 | JGI IMG/M metagenome (GOLD analysis project Ga0209702, IMG submission 187210) | Freshwater microbial communities from Lake Fryxell liftoff mats and glacier meltwater in Antarctica - FRY-01 (SPAdes) (version 2) | ecosystem: Environmental > Aquatic > Freshwater > Ice > Glacier... | reverse complement strand
GCCGCATTCCCCGCGCTGCCGATCGTGGTGAAGTCCATGTTAAACGCATTGCCCCCGCTGCCGAAGGTGATGATACCTGCAGAAACGGAATCGCTCGACGAAATCGCGGTGATCACCAGACTGGTGATCACCGTGAATGTCCTGAAAAGTCCTTGCATCCTGATCATATTGCTACTCTTTCAGTAAGAAACTTCTGTGTCCAGACAAGGCGGATGACAACATCCAAGCAGAAACCCAACCCAACCATGGCCGCAAACTACCCCCCCCCCTGTCAGTTGCAATCATCCCAGATTGCGAAATGTCCAATTTCTTCAAAAATTCCCGACGCGCGGCTGAGATCAACAGTGGACGTAATTGTGATTTGGGTGCTTTACCGCAAAGCGGTTCGAGAAATTAGCCGGTGCAACAACAATTGTGCCACCCACCTGGCTTGCTCCTGAACAACAATTGTGCCACCCACCTTGTTTTATCCTTTGCAACATCTTCAGTCGCACAAGATTGTAGGTCAGCACTCCGGTCCATAGCTCGCGGCGAAAGGTCCACGCCCGCAGCATTCTTAACGATCAGCAGGGTCACGCCATCGACGTCATGACTGTACGCGGAAAAGAAACTTAAAATTTATGAACGCGACGGATAGCGTTCTTCAACGCTGCGCGGTCGTCGCAATTCACGGTCGCCAAAACGCAAAATTCCCGTGGACAACGCCATTCGGGTCAGGAACCGAAAACCGGAGTTCAAGGTACTGCGACCGTAAGCGAACCAGGAGTGCGACACATCAGTGCCGCATTTCCAACGCGGCAAAGAGGCGATGTAAAGGGTTTCAGTTCGTCGTGTGTCACCGCCAATCGTGATGCCACCGCCCTCCGCGATTGCGTCCCCGAGCAATAAATTCGGCCCCCAGCCAGTCCGCCGTCCGCGCCCTGCGATTCTGCCCCAACGGGGCAAAATGTGATAGCCTGGGGCAACGCCCCAGGAAAGATCACACCGCACAGACGCCAAAGCCCCAACGGGGCGAAACCAACAGCATTGCGCCGCGTTGTTTCGCCCCGTTGGGGCTTTTTTAGTTGGCTGGTAACGTAAACCCAGGGCGATGCCCTGGGCTTTCACCTTATGGGCCTTTGGCCCGGAATCGCATGGCCCGCGACATGGGCCTTTGGGGTGGAATCACGTTGTGATTTCATTGTATCATGAAACAATTGTGCCACCCACCTTGTTTTATACCGTTTTGTCCTGTCGGTGGCCCGTTTTGTCATCACTCTCCGAGTGATGAATGCCAAGGGCCGCGTTTTGCGGCCTTCGTCACTCGGAGAGTGACGTCTACTTTGTCAAATCGAGTGCCACCGGCACCTGCCATTGACAATCCCAACCTTCCATCAAAAGAGTCACCAGCTCGAAGAACTCAATGTCGAAACAATCTCAAACAGATCGGATTGGCATTTCACAACTACCATGATACCCATCAGTGCTTCCCAATGGGATCGATGGGCGTATCATATGGAACTCGTGCAGGTGTGGATGAAGTGAGACAATTCTCATGGCAAGTCTATCTCCTTCCCATGTTGGCACAATCGACATTGTACTCATCGCTGGATTTCTCGCAGCCTGCTGTCTGGTTGGCTTACCCAGAGGCAGCGAACTCGAACGAGCGACTGCTGGCAACTAAGAAGAATTGTATGACGCACATTCTCGTACTCTTTCAGGCTTTTACCTTCTTGTGGGTCATACGATGAGCAGCGCTTACTACCGACCGAACCAATGCAAACCTGGAGTTGATCCGGGATTGGGCAATTACTGTTATCACCAGATGTCAAGCTACCACAACAGCGGTATTACTGTGCTGATGATGGATGGTTCCGTCCGCTTCATCAGCGACAACATCGACAGCGGCGATCCTGCCAAATGGGACGCTCTTCCGGATTTCTCCGACGCCAGTGCTCGCTGAGCCACCTACGGCGTCTGGCAATCTAACTGCGATATGAGCGAAGGCAACGTCGTCGGTGAGTTTTAGCCTCTATAAAACGCCAGATCAAACGCGATCTGAATTTTCGCAGAATAGCCCTCCTGAGAGTCTTACTGCGCATTCAACATCAATGCTCGTTTTGAATCTCCCATTAGTGCCGGTATTGAATCTCCCAATGACCGCTGGGAGAGTCTGGCCGTAGCAGAAATCCCAGGATTGTCTCGAAGTACCTCAGCGTCAGATTTCTCCTCCTTGTCCAATCAGCATAAGTGTCATTCGGGTACAGAATCCGGTACAGAATGCCTTACGGCGAAAGTCCTCCTCGGCAAGGAGGACCTACTTGGGTGCTTTCTGCCGCTGAGAATAGTACGATAGCTGCTTTGGAATTATCGCGAAACACATTCACCGCCGATCGAACAGCATCACAGCAGGGAGACGATAAGTGACGACTCGAATACTGAGCATATCCGGTTTGCGTGGCATCATTGGCGACGGCCTGGATCCGATCTACGTGACGCGGTTCGCCGCAGCCCTTGGCACGATCTTCTGCGGCGGCAAAGTGGTCGTCGCACGAGACGGTCGATCAACCGGTCCTATGATTCAGCATGCCGTCATTTCCGGATTGCTGGCCACTGGTTGTGAAGTTCTTGACGCCGGAATCTGTACGACACCCACATGTGGTGTGCTGGTACGACATCACAATGCCGCCGGCGGACTTCAAATAACGGCCAGTCACAATCCCATCGAATGGAACGGACTGAAACCCTTCGCGCCGGATGGATCTGTGTTCAATCGCGAACTCGGTCAGCAACTGCTAGGCATCCTGGAATCCGAAGCGATCACATGGAAGAACTGGTCTGGCCTCGGCAAGGTGACCACGCTGACAGACCCGTCTCAGCCACACATCGAAAAGGTGTTGTCACTGATTGATGTCGAAGCCATTCGCAAAAAGAAATATCGCGTTGTGCTGGATTGCAACCACGGCTCCGGTGCCACATGTGGACCCCGTTTACTGGCAGCACTTGGATGCGAAGTGATCGTGCTTGGCGGAACGCCGGACGGCCGCTTTGAACATATTCCAGAACCGACAGAAAAGAATCTCGGCGATCTTTGCAAAGCGGTGATTCAAAACAAAGCAGACGCCGGTTTTGCTCAGGACCCGGACGCTGACCGCATGGCGATTGTGGATAACGATGGACGCTACATCGGCGAAGAACTGACTCTTGCACTTGCAGCGGACTTTGTTCTGGAACGTCGCAAAGGACCGTTTGTCGTCAATGGATCCACCAGTCGCGTCACGGCTGATATAGCAGCGAAACATAAGTGTCAGTTTCACAGAAGCTTTGTCGGTGAAGCCCACGTCTGTGCTAAGATGCGATCAGTGCAGGCCGTGCTTGGTGGCGAAGGAAATGGCGGTGTCATTGATCCGCAAGTCGGCTACGTACGAGACAGTCTGGTTTCGATGGCCTACGTACTGGCCGGGATGACGGACAAAAAAACAACACTTGCGAAATGGGCCGATTCGCTTCCGTTTTACACGATCGTCAAAGACAAAATCACGTGTCCAGCTAGTGCCGTGCCTGCCGCCTGCGACGCTCTGCGAAAAGCCTTCCCCGACGCCGAAGCCCGCGACGGCGATGGCCTGCGTCTGGACTGGAAAGATCGCTGGGTTCAGGTCCGCGCCAGCAACACCGAACCCATCATTCGCATCATCGCTGAGGCACCGGAAACTAAGCAGGCGGTGGCGTTGATTGATCAGGCTATGAAAGTCGTCGCCGATTCTGTGGCACCGTTTCTAAAGTAGTCGCCTTTAATTCCTTCGCGACCAGGCGATGGTCAGCGTATGACACTTTGCACTGGCCGATTTTAACCGCTCTATTTTTCAGCAGAGTTTCAGGAAACCTTTCCATGCACAATCACGCTTACGTTGAACGCTTCGTCAATCTTCTGGAGCCGACTGCAAACACGATCTTCAACATGACTGTTGACGACGCAATCGCCAGACTTGGTTCTGGCGACCCCGCGAAAGTTCGTGAAATCGATGGTCAGTTTGCCATCGTGCATCAGAATGGACACATCATTCGTATGGCCCGTTCGATCGGTCGCCCGATGCGATACTTTCTGGCAAAGCAGGTCGCGGGCCCTTGCCTGATTGTGGCCGAACGCATTGATGAAATCGCGGCATGGCTGAAGAAGGAAGGTCTCGCCGAACAATTTCATCCGTCTTACACTCGCATGGTGCCGGCTCATCACATTCTTGAGCTGGCTTTGATTGGTTGTCCCGACCCAAGCCCCGGCTGCACGCGATTCTTCACACCGGAACGTAATCGACTGAACAGTAATCTCGACGAAATTGGTCGTGCCTACATCGGCGCGATGCAGCAGGAAATCTATCGCTGGCTGGATCAGATTCCGACGAGCGCACCTATTGGCGTGCTCTTCAGCGGCGGCATCGATAGCGGTGCGGTTTTTCTGGCGATCTATGACGCGATGCTGAAACGCGGTGAATCGCCCGGACGACTGAAGGCTTTCACATTGTCGGTGGACTCACAGGGCCAGGACGCTTCACAGGCGCACGAATTCCTGTCGTCGCTGGATCTGGGTCTGTTTCTGGAAGTGATTGATGTTCCGGCGTCCGCCATCGATTACCGCGAAGCCGTCAAAGTTATCGAAGACTACAAGCCGCTCGATGTGCAGTCGGCCGCAATGTCGTTAGCGCTCTGTCGCGAGATTCGCAAACGCTATCCGGAATGGATTTATCTGGCGGATGGCGATGGTGGCGACGAAAACATGAAGGACTATCCGATCGAGGAAAACAGCGAACTCACGATTCGTAGTGTGCTCAACAATTCGCTGTTGTATCACGAAGGCTGGGGCGTGAACGCAGTCAAGCATTCTTTGACCTACAGTGGCGGACAAAGTCGTGGCCATGTGCGATCATGGGCGCCCGCCGCGACACTTGGCTTCCGTGGATTCAGCCCTTTCGCGTTGCCGAATGTTATTGAAGTTTCTGAAGGCATCCCGTTTATCGAACTCACCGACTGGGATCATGGCAAACTTTACGAACTGAAGGGTGAAGTCGTTCGTCGCGGCATTGAACAAATCACCGGTCACACGATGCCGGTTTTCGAAAAACGCCGCTTCCAGCGTGGTGCTGCTGAAGATTCGACGTTCAAGTCGCTGTTCCCGGCGAATGAACTTCCGTACCGCCAGGCGTTTGCGGAGTTGTATGCAAAGTGATTCTTTCGTAGGGTATGTGAAGCGTAACTCAAACACCATTTTATCCTGACCATTATTTGTTGCTAGTGGTGTGTTACGCTCCGCTTCACACACCCAACCCAGGAAAGTCTCCCACCATGAAACTTTGTCACGCTCGATTGTTCTTCAGTTTTCTGCTGACTGCAGTCGCACTGCAGTTTATGCCGAATTCTTTGACTGCTGCTGAACCGCTTAAGGCTTTGATCGTCGATGGCCAGAACAATCACGCTGTCTGGCCGACAACGACGAAGATGATGAAGAGTTATCTCGAAGAAACGAAGCTGTTCACCGTCGATGTCGCCACTGCCGCGCCGAAGGGAACTGATCCGGATTTCAAACCGGACTTCAGCAAATATTCAGTGGTGATCAGCAACTTTGGCCACGGCGCATCTGCCTGGCCAAAGGAGACTCAGGCTGCGTTCGAAAAGTTTGTCAGCGGTGGCGGCGGATTCGTCGTTGTTCATGCGGCGGACAATGCGTTCCCTGAATGGCCAGCGTACAACGAAATGATCGGACTCGGCGGCTGGGGCGGACGCACTGAGAAAGACGGACCTTACGTCTACCTGAATGACAAAGGCGAAGTTGTTCGTGACGAAACGCCTGGCAATGGCGGAAACCATGGGGCTCAATGGGAATTTCCAGTGATCGTTCGCGACCCCGAACACCCGATTACCAAAGGCATGCCGTCAGAATGGCTGCACGCCAGGGACGAACTCTACGACAAGCTTCGTGGACCAGCGAAGAACATGCAGATTCTAGCGACCGCGGAATCCCAGGTGACCGGTCGCAACGAACCGATGATCTTCACGATTGGTTACGGCAAAGGCCGTGTCTTCCACACACCGATGGGCCATGCCGAATATTCACTGGAGTGCGTTGGTTTCATTTCAACACTGCAACGCGGCACCGAATGGGCTGCGACTGGCAAAGTCACGATTCCAATTCCTGCGGATTTTCCATCGGCCGAAAAGACCAGCAGCCGCGCGTTTGCGAAGTAACGGGTGGCAGGCCGCGTTTAGTACCGGTGGGCTGACGCCACACCGCTCGCCGGTGCCTCCATCACTACTTCTGATAGATCGGCAGGTAGTGGTACTTCACAGAGAGGCTCAACACGGACATTGACGTCGAATACACGGCTCCGTGGTTTCGTTCTTCGCCGTTTTCGGCGAGCCATGATCCATCGCCCGATTGCTTTTCCAGCAGCATTTCCTGGACTAGCTTTTCGGCGGTCGTTGCATGTTCGCCGCCACGCTGGTACATGCCTTGAGCGTAGTAGTACGTGCCATACATGCAGAAGCGTTCGTTCCATTTTGGCGGATGTTCAAGCAACCAGTCAGCAGCCCCTGCGACCAGTGGCGATTCGTATTCTCCACAGACCTGCATTGCCAACAGCCCGGCGGCTGTCATTGTGAATGTGGGATTGTTCTGATTCGGCTCATAGCAGAAGCCACTTGCCTTTTTGTCGGGCAAGCCGTTTTCATCGAGCTTTGACGCATAAGACCGTTTCAGGTATTCCACGGCATCACGAATCGCACTACCAGGCACCTGCAGACCATCGTTCTTGGCGGATCGCAATGCCATCAATTGCCAGACAGTGGCCGACAGGTCGGAGTCCTTTGAATCCGGTGTGTATCGCCAGCCGCCTCGGTAATGAGTCGGCTTCTTTTCCTTCTGAGAACTCAGGATGACGTCGATCGCTTTTTGGCAGCGATCATGAATCAACTGATCCTGCTCCGCCGTTGCGCCCATACCGATCATTTCGGTCAGCATCAGAGTGATAATTCCGTGACCATACATGCGGGAACCGTCTTTGTTACCGAAGTAGCCTTTGTCATCGACGCGATCCTCTTTCAGCACAAACGCAAGCGCCTTCTGCATCGCCTGGCCTTCGGGACTGACATCCGTCGCCTGCACGCCGACGCTTGCCATGGCCATGATGGCGAGTGCCGTCATCGTTGTATCAATGCCCTTGTCGAGGATCGCTCCATCATCGCGTTGCTTGCTGATGAGATACGCAATCGCTTTGTCGATAGCGATATCGGTCTGATCTTTCTGGAAGACAGAAACAGCCGGCGCTGTGTCGGCGGGCTCCTGCGCATGCAAGGCGTTGCATGTTGCGAGTGACAAAATAGTAGCGGCGACAAAAGTTTTGTTCATGGGATTCCAATGTAGCCATCATCGCTCCGCGTGATGAGCCTTCAAGAAACAACTAAAATTTGCCAATAGACGACGCTTCGTGACAAGCCTGGCATTCCGTAGGACGGGTCTCCAGACCAGTCCAGATTTATCTTCGCAGCAGGACGGGACTGGAGTCCCGTCCTAGGCTACATCAGAAAAATCAACCGTCCTTCGTCACACCACGTCGCAACCATAAGGCTCGTCTCGGCGGAGCGAGACGGCTACTTTTTCTTCGCCCGTTCTGCAAGCACTTTAAAATAGGCTTCAACGCTCTTGCGGTACTCTTCCGACACCGCTTCCGATTTTCCTTTGGTTAGATCTTCAGCCGACTTGCTTCGCAGTTTGCCCCAGCCTGTCGCTTCGTCGCGATTCACAGCAATGACACCAAACTTTGCATTCTGCGGTCCTTCCGGCGCGCTGTCGGAAGATTCATGTCCGCCTTCGGTCAATGCCATCGCGGCTTCCTGCTGAGCCTGAATTCGCGCTGCCGCCTGAGCAGCCTGTTGAGCTCGTGCTGCTTGAGCCAAGGCGTCAAGTCGCGATGGTGTTGGTGGCGTCGGCTGGCCCTGCTGCGCTGCATTGGCTGCAGCTGCGGCCTGTCTGTCGAGTTCATCCAGTGTGCGGGCCAGTTGTTGACCACGAGCAAGTTGCTCCGGCGTCAACGACGGCTCAGCTGGTTGACCTGACGCAGGCTGACCATTCGCTGGTTCTCCATTCGCCGGATCACCGCTGGCTGGTTCGCCCTGTGGATTCTGTCCGGGCTCACCATTCGGCGGAGTGGCATTTGGATCTCCCGGCTGTCCGGATTCCGGATTCGCCGCCGCTGCCGCCAGTAGCGGATCAAGCACAGCGGACAATTGTTCGGCCTGTTGAGCAATCGCGTTTTCCGCCGTCGCAAGACTTTGCTGTGCCTCCAGCGTCTGACCGTTTGGCGACGGTTGATCGTTCTGTGGATTCGCCGACGCATTTGCTTCGCCCTGTTCGGCTTCCACCGTGGCCTCGTTCAACTGAGTCTGCGCATTCGCGGATTCATTCTGAGCAACCTGTTGAATCTTGTTCGCAGCGTTCTGCAAAGGTTCGGCGACAGCAGCATTGTTCAAACGACGTTCATGGCGAGCAGCACGGGCCACATCTTCCGAAGCCTTTGAAACATCCTGAGTGACTTCCCCCTGCTGTCGTGCTGCCTCAACAAGTTGCGCCTTTGGTGGCGCCAATTCATTGTCAAAATGCGATGCTGCCTCCAGTTGCCCGGCCTTTTGATTCAACTGATCGGCAATTTTGACGGCTTCATCCGCATATTGGCCTGCCAGTTGAGTCGCGGGATTCGCAGCATCCAGAGCAGGCATAGGCCGATTATTGACGGCTTCAACTCGCTGATTCTCCTGCTGAAGCTTCTGGTCCGCTTTCTGAAGAGTGTCTTTCGTCGCTGCAAGTTTTTTCTGTTCGGCAGCCTGACGAATTTGTTCCTGAGCGACGTTATTTTTTAAACCCGCGTCGTCAGGTTTCTTGTTCGATTTTTCCTGTGCCTGTTCGACTCGTTTCCCTGCCGCATCCGCAGTTTTCTCTGCATTTTGAACCGCTTGCTCGGCACGTTTTTTGACGTCCTCCGCACGCTTCGCCAGATCGCGAGCCGTGCGTTTTTCCTGCTCCGCAAACTGATTGCGACGGTTTTCAGAATCTTTCTTCTGCGCCTCGCGAGCCTTCTCATCGGCGTGAACCTGAGCATCTTTCCCAGCATCGGCCTGTTGCTTCGCCTGCTTCAGAATTTCGGTCGCCTCAGCGAGTGCAGCCTTCGCTTCCTGTGCGGTTTGAGCCAACTCCGGAAGCAATTGATCTTCCCGAGCAGAGTTGGCTTTCGCGGCCGCTTCGTTCAGCTTCTGCTGAGTCTCGGCAAATTTCTTTTGAGCTTCCGGAGTCTTCCCTTGAGCGGCCGATTGATTCGCCTGCGCCACCAGCGCGCCGGACAATCGTGACGCTTCCTGTCCCATTTCACGAAGCTCTTCCGCCAGTTCGCGCTTCTTCGTCTGGAAGTCCTGGTCAGACCGTTCGTTCTGTTGCTGAATATTCTGATCGTCCTGTGCGGCGTACTCCAAAGCGTTGCGAGCTTCCTGCAATGCGTTCTGTGAAATCTCGGACAGCGCCTGTTGCATGGCTGGATTCTGCTGCAGTTCGGCTTCCAATTCGGCCATCAATTTCTGAGCATCTTTGCTAGCCTGCTCAGCAAGATCCGCAGCATCTTCATACTGCTGATCGATTTGACGCGCAATGCCGAGCTCGCGTTCAGCCTGACGCAGCTCGGCTCGAGTCTCAGCAACATCGAGCCCTTCGTTGAGCTTGTCGAAATGTTCGGCGACTAGTTCAAGAGCTTTCGCCGTCTTCTCCTGCTGCTCGGCCGCCTGGGCCAGATCCTTTGCCTGCTGTTTGTGATCAGAAGTTTCCTGTGCCTTCTCCATCGCGCGATTCATTTGCATCGCCGGTTCCTGAATCATCGCGATACTGTCGTCCGCATCTCGCGCGCGTTCGCGTTCAGATTCTTCGAGCACATTCTGAGCGTTCGCGTCTTCGACCAGAGCTTCCGTCAAATCGGCAATCTGTTGGTTGATATCTTGTTGCTGCTGTTCGAGCTCCGCCAATTTCTGTTCTGCGGAAATCGGAAAAGGGGTCAGACCCTTTGGAGGCAAATCCGTTGCATTCTCAATTTCATCTTGCCGGAGAGGGTCAGACCCCTTTTCCGATTCCACAGCGTCGGCTGTCTCCGTCGTTGTTTCTTCCATTTCACGAAGCTGGTCGGCGGTTTGCTGAGCCATCTGCGGAATCGTGGGCGAGAACTTCCCAATCACATTGCGAGCGTCCTGCATCACCGGTTCGATGTCTTCGATAACTTTCGTCAGAGCTTCGCGAATTTGCACGAGTTCATGTCCAGCACTCACCATCGCGTCACGTTTCCAGCGACGCTCGGTGATCTTGCGACCAGCGTCACGAACGGGCGTGTCCCACCGAATCTGATCCAGCGGCCCGACCAGTTCATTCTTCACACCGGCTTCGCGCAGACGCTGGCTGGCCAGTTCGAAACCTCGCTGCACCAAATCCCATTGACGCGGATGGTCCATGTGCGATTGCATGCCCTGCGAATTCCAGCGTTCCATGTTCAGCAGATTGTTGAGCGCGTCGCGGGCGATGGTCAGATCGTGGCCGGCTTCCAGCGTGCGATACGCCGGAGCAATCTCCTGGAGATTAGCCGCGATCGGCGAATCCTGCGGGGACACTTCGCGATGCTGATTCAACAACGACGTGACCGCTCGATGCGTCAACCCGGCATCAGACGCATACTGAGCATCGGCGTCCTTGCGAGATTGAGTCAACTCCCGCCGCGACCGAAGCTGGTCCATACTGCGACGCCATTTCAGATCCAGTTCGGCAATGAATCGCTCAGCCTGATCGAGCAGCTTTTTGCTTTCTGCCGAGTCCGCTGAATTCGCTGCCTTCACTGCGAATTCGTTCTCCTGTCGCACTGCGTTGGCCGATTGTTCGATCGGAACAAACAGATTCCCGGCGCGGCTGTCGAGATCGCGCCAGGCGGTCGTGACGCGTCCCGGCAAGCCACCATCGGCCGCATCAAAACGCTGCTGATTCTTCAACTGACTCAGGAAATCCTTCGACACGTTGCGAAGCTGATCGACCTTCTCTTCGGACTCCATCGAATCCTGCAACCGTTCGCGCTGAGACGCCGACCAGTTCAAAAGATTGTTGATATGACCATCCAGATGGCCGGGCATCCTCCTCCGCTGAGCTCGAAGAACGCGTTCGATATCTTTCATCAGGTTGACCGCGACGGTTTCCTGCCGCTGCAATCTATCAAACGACTGCGTTGGACTATCGACGACAAACTGTTGCTGCGTCAACAAGGCATCCATATCGAATGCCACGGAACTCATGAAGTTGTAGGCCATCGCCCCTTGAAAATGCTCGGCCATAATCTTTGCATCGTCCGCAGTGCGTTCGAAGTTCTGCTTGAGAACATCCAGATCGCCGTTCACGCGGTTCGAGTCATCTGTATGCTGCATCGCCTTCAGGGCAAACGCTGGAACGTTGGAGTATTCTCGCTGAATTCTTGCGATGACTCTGCCTGTCAGATCCAGTTCATACGCATCTGCACCGCCCGGCATATCACGTTCGACGGCCTGAATTTCCACGAGCAGTTTTGTCGCCTGTTCACGTTGCTTGTTGGCCAGATCCGCCAGCGCGGCGCGGTCGAGCGTCTTTTGTTCATCGCTGGTTTCGGGCTTGCGAAGACGATCGATGGCTTCCAGTGCGGAGGTTTTATGTTCCTGCAATAGCGCGGAGAATTTTGCGAGTTCATCGTACAGGCCGACCTTGCGTTCCATGATCGTGTGGCGTTCCGGATCAAAGTCGGCAGCCGCGACGATCACTCGCAGCGGAATTGATTCCCCGATATTGCCTTTGCGATCGGTGGCGACGAGCTTCGTCATCACCTGATCGCCAGTTTTTAATTTGTGATTCAGCAAGTCCCACTGCCATTCCGCCGTCAGATGCCGACCGTCGTTATCGTCGTCAGGTTTCGCATCCAGCGGCAATGCGATCCAGTCGCGTCCGTTGATAGAAATGTGTTGTTCAAGGCTTACAAGCGGAAGATCGTCTTCCGCCATCGCCTTCAGTTGAACGATGTCGTTTGGCGGAAGCAGCAGCGTGGTTTCCTGTTGATCCACAAAGCCCGCGCGAGGAATCAGGTCCGGTTGCGGACGAATTTCGTACTTCGGGCTGAAGATATTTTCAAACCCCGTTTCTTTGGAAACCAGATGGACCTTATAGATTGCCGCAACATCGACGGGCACCGTCGCGATCCACTGCAGACCGTTCGTGTTTTCCGGATCGGGCGTAAGCGGAATCACGGTCAGCTCTTCCGAATCCGCTGGATCAATGCGAAGTTCGGCAGCAGAAACCTGTTGATCAAGTTCCAGCTTGAGCTGCGTCTTTGTGCCTTGAAGGATCAGCAAATCGCCGTGAGTTTCGGTGACGGTTTCTGGAGGCAGTAGCGCATAGTCTGGATATTTGTAGGTCTTGTGAAACGCGGTGACTCGCGGACGTGGGCGAGCTTCGATGCGGAATCGTTCGGTTACGGCGTCGCCTGCCATGATGCGGTATTCGACGGTTTCGTCCATCACATGGATGTTGGATGTAAACTCGGCATCTGCCCGGCCCTTCATCGACTGTCGCACGGTACCTTGTTTTTCGGTGAATGTTTCCAGTGTCACTTCGTCGAAGCTACCGCCCGTGACTTCGACAACGATGGCAACGGTTTCATCTTCGGCCAGCATAAGTGAATGAGGTGTCGGCTGCAAAATCTCGACGTTGACTCGGGATACGCGGGCGATGTTGGCTCCTGGCAGGATGGCGCGTGCGGCAAGCTGTCGAAACCTTCCATCGCCGGACAGCAGCAGAGCAGCCGCAATCGCCACGACGATCAGCGCAGCAAGAATCCATTTCGCGACCAGTTTGACGGGCAACAGATTCGATACACGAATTCGTCCCATCTGCTCAGCCACTTTGCCCTGCAACAGGCCACGAAACACGGGCGAGTCATGCAGCGACGACGGGTCATCGGTGGCAAGCTCAACGGCCGACAATAAGTTTTCGCGAAGTTGCGGTTCAGAAAGTTCGACCTGCGACGCGATCTCTTCTTTCGCTGGAAGATGCATCATCTTTCGCAGACAGGTCACCCACACCACAACGACGACCGGCAAATAGATCGCCGCACTCAGTCCCCATCGCGTCTGATCTGTGAGCAGCCAATACCAATCGATCGCCGCGACGACAGCCGTGCAAAGCAGAAACGTCACCAGCCCCGCGCAGATTCCCCGCGCGACAATCAACCACACCCGTCGCCGCGCAAAGTGGCGCAGCTTATTGGACACAATGGGATCAAGCGTGATGCTCATAGGAGATTCCGAACAGATCAGGCGAGCGGTGTGGCGTCAGCCCACCGGTACATTGCGATTAAAGTAGACGTCACTCTCCGAGTGACGCAGCCCGCGCCATTCATCACTCGGAGAGTGATGTCTACTATAAACGCAAATCAAGCGGCAGCCCACCGAGCGAGGTGGGATTTCAGGGCTCTGAATTCTCAGTGTTCTGAAGCCGTGAAGTGTAATCTGTCAACGAGGCGATTCACAGGGCGAAGGGCATTCGGGGCACTATTTGGCCGACATTGCGGCGAAAGGACGGTCCCACATGTAGGTACTTGCCTGTTGTGCTGGACTGCGCGGGAGTAACATCCGATGCGTCAAATTAAATACGGATCGGCGGCGGACACAGGAGCGAACGCAATACAGGCCGCGCAGATCTTATTGAATGCTGTTTGTTCCGCGTTGCACAATTTCATTACGCTGAATCACATAGATGGAGTTCAGCCCCGGATACTTGCTAAAAAGGTAGGATGCCCATTCATCGTTTGGAACAATTGGCCACCACCAGACATGCATTCATTGTGGCTGGATTAGTCGCAGTCCACCGCGGACTCGCCATTCGCGTTCATGCGTCCAATCGAGGAGTTCTGGCAATGGTGAGAGTTTAGTGTGAACAATTCGGTATCGTTCCGACTCTGGCCAAAATACGGGGTCATTTTTTTCCGTATAAATGACCGGCCGTCCCCCGAGTTGCCAGAGTTCTGTTTTCGGCAAGATAATCCCAATCGGTTTTCGTCCGCTGGGATTTGTTTCAACGATTTCACGCCAAACACGCGGAGGAGCGTCGTAGAAACATGCGGCCCCATCAGCACAATATCGGGCAACATATTCGCGCGACGGGCGGACGAAAGACTCGTTAAAAATGCTGTCCAGTGCTTCGCCAGCGTCGCCAGGACGATTTGGTGTAATCATCGAGGATGATCGCACAAAGTGAACGACCCATTGGCAAAGGTCGCTTCGTTGCAATGCTTGCTCGTACTGGGGGAGTCGCCATTCTTATTCAATCGTCCTGTCATCATAAGACGCGAAGTCCAATTGACGCGAACGAAAAAGAGGCTGTGCGTTGTCGTTCATCGCAGTTGTCAAACCTCTGTTCCACTGGCGTAAAGCCAGTCGGGGCAGACCTGTTGCGTTCGTGCCGCTCCTGCTTAGTTTCCAAACCTGCGGTTCACTGGCACAGGGCCAGTGGGGCCGAAAAGGCACTCGTGCATTTGTAATTTGCTTACACCTACGGCTCGCCGTTAAACGAATTGTGCTCGATAATTTGTGCGTGAGTGCTTATCCTTTTCCAGTCTTCCGTGGATGTTCTGAATCTGGAGTTTCTATTCTTCGAGTGAAAGCAGGCCCGACACAGGAGCGGAACGACGTAGTTCTTTCAGTGTGTGTGATGCGTCGGAAAAGGACAGTGCCGGAACGGCGCTGCGATCAGTTTCGGTGTCCCATGCTACCGTGCAGAGATCTTCGGGGCAATTGTTGCTCACATCCGCGGCAGTTTCAACTTGCGAATCACTTTCATCGGCAGAAACAAATGACGTGAATCGTCCTTCAGTGAAACGAAACAATACTTCTTGTAGAACCGAATCGCGGCTTCGTTGATGGCATCGACTTCAACGGCCTGGATTCCGATCTTTGTTGACAGGTACTCGTTCAGGGCTGGAACGCCGCAGTCGAAACCCGTTCGATCGTGTCGCTGCCGGTCAAATGGCTCTACCGTCCATGTTGAGTCCGGCACCTATGCCATCCTCTTCTTGTAACGCCGGGCGGCAGTCTTGAGAGCATCGTTGGGCTTTGTGTCAGCTGAATCGAGAACAGCCAGAAAGGTGTCGCGGTCCCGATTTGACAGACGAGTGATTTGAGCGTCGGAAATGACCTGACGCGCCTCTCGAACCAACGTCGAAATGGTGAAGTCGCTCACCGTTTGGCCGACAGTCACCGCAGCTTCTTCGACGAGCTGTTTCAAGTCGCTCGAAAGGCGTACGTTAATTCGAGCGTCGTTGGAGGTTGTCGGCATGGGACTCGCCCCGGAAAATGGATGTGGCAAATTGCCATTTCAATGTACGCCTCTTGTTACAGCGTGTCATTATGGCACCGAATGACTATGAAAGTAGGCCGAAATGAGCGGCAGCGAAGCTGTTCCTAGCGTCCGTGAATCGTCACTTCGGCGATCGGCAGGAAAGGAATGGCCTTTTGGCGAGTCTGTAAGGCCAGGTCGCCAATTCCTATCGATCATGCTGAAGGATGCAGATCTGAGGACAGATCGACTTACGTAGCTCGACCTCTCCCAGGTCGGATTCCTTCGGCGCGGTGATGTCTTTGGTAGAGTTCTTTCTGCTGCTCAATTGGTGTCACTGGAATCGCCGGAACGGCGCTGCGCTTGGTCTGGCCTACGGAATGCGATCACAACAACCCCGCACGCTTCCTCAACACCCATTCGATCGTTAGCAATAAAATAATCGCCGAAAACCACCAATAACTTTGCGAGATCAGAGTCTCCGATTCAACGACTCGACCGCTGCTCAGCGGCTTCAGTAATTCCGACAATGATGACATTTCTTCTTCGCGAAGAAATGCACCGCCGGTGTCAGTCGCCATTTGTTTGAGCAGCGATTCATTGGCTGCTGTTTGAGTCATCTCACCAGATTCCGGTGGAAGCACGACGAATTGACTGCGGGCTTTCAGAGCGGCATCGCTGTATCCGGCGGCTCGCAGAGAAACTTCGTATTCGCCTTCCGGCAGTGCCGCGATTCGGCCGCGGTAGATTCCCGGCACGTCTGCGTCGGCATTCAGACTGACGGTCGAAACGATGCGGCCGTCCTTCCAGACAAGTGCATCCGCCGTTGCATTGATCGCCGGTTTGCCATCCAGACCCAGCAGTCGTGCGCGGACATCGACTGACGCCCCGAAGTCGTAGCGAACCGATCCCGTATCCAACGACACGAATTCATCGCTCACCGAAAACGGACGCGGCATCACATACTTGGCCAGTTGATTCCAGATTCGCTGATGCCAGATATCGGCCACCTTGTAACGCCAGCGCCATGTTTCATCGGACGCCAGATAGAGGACTCGACCAGCCCCAAAGGCACGCGTCACCATCATCGGTCGTTGACGACCATCGACGTGTACTTCAACCAACGTCTCAGCGCCGGGCAGCGCTTCGACAGCCACCAGCGAATGCGGAGCAGGAAGCTCATTCCAGAAACGCCGATTCTGCACTTCGTCGATGGCCAGATTCAGAGCACTTTCCCGGGCTCCCTTGTCCGTCAGTTGCAATGCAACGGGCTTCGATGCAATCGTTTCGGCCACCCATTCAACCGGCAACAAACTTCCCAGACTGGATTCCGCCAACTGCAAAAGCAAGCGTCGTTGTCCGTCTATGAAGATCATGCCACCGCCGCGCACTTCGACAAACTCGGTCAGCCATTGAAAGTCCTGTTCAGAAAACAGAGTGGGTGACACCTCGCCGATGATTATCAGATCGTACCTGAAGAGTGCATCGCGATTTGCCGGAAACTGACCGTCCTCGTCGCCTCGACGCAGCACGGCATCATCCGTACCCGGCCCCGCGATGACCGTGTTCACGGACCATTGTTCATCACGTTCAAACACGTTACGAAGATATCGCGTTTCCCATCGCGAGCGACCATCGACGATCAGCACTTTGTTGCTCGACACAATCGCCGCCAGCCGCATTGTGCGACTGTTATTGTCTGTTTCTGATTCCTCAGGCAACGGGGCGATCGACGCTTCAAACGCCAGTGGGACGGCGTTCTGCTTGATGTCTGATGCAAACTGAGTCCCCAGCTTTGTGACCAATTCATCAATCGAGAATTCAAACTCGATGCGTCGTTCGGGGACGTTCTGAGTCAGCAATTGCTGCGTCCAGAGAACTTCCCCTTCGTAGCTGATCTGAGCCGCGAACGGTTTACCGGGAAGCATCTGGTCGCGAATGATCATCACGCCCCGCACTTTGTCTTTCTGGAAAACCAGATCCGGATGTTCGAGCCCGATCACCGCCAGGTCAGATGCTTGTTGACTGGCTCCTACCGAGACGTTGTAAAATGCCACGCCCTGACTTCCGAGGACTCGGGCGGTTTGCAACGGCGACGGGCCGGTGTTGTGTTGGCCGTCGGTGAGCAGCACGATGGCGGTTTTTGGTTTTTCCCTGGCGGTTTTTGATTCTTCGGAGGTCGTCGTGGATGCAGACTTTTGAGTGGCCACGATGCCGCTGCTGAGGTCGGTGATGTTGGAGAAGTCGTTGATATCGGGGGCGTCAGACGGCTCAGCGTTTTCGTCAGGAGGACTGGACGGGCTGGAAGTCCGTCCTACATTTGTTTGCAACATCGCTTCTTCGCCGGTGAGGGTCAGAACTTCGACGTCGTGGGTCTTGCGAAGTTCCGCAAGGATATGGGCCGAAGACTCGGACAATCCCAGTTCCGCTCGTCGCCAACGCGGCGTTTCATCAAACATTGCGAGAGCCGAGCGAAGGGATTCATCCCCAGAGTTAACAACTTCCATGATGGAGTCGTCGAACGCCAATCGCACGGCGGTTTCGATCGATTCGCTTGCAGGGTCCAACGCCGTCAATTGCGCAACTGTTGCCTCCGGCACACCGTCGATACCAGCAGCAGCTGTCTCCAGCGGTTGCAGCAATTCCGTCGAGAGTCGCTCGGAAATCGCCGTCGGAAACTTCGGCTGCAGTTCCTTCAGGCGAGTTTGAAATTTTTCAGATGCCGCGTGAATTTTTGCGAGATCAATTTCCTCGGGAGGGCGAAGCTCCTGCTGAGCCGATTCCGTTGTAGACACTTGTTCCGTCGCGGCTCGGCGGGAGCCAGGCCCTTCCAATGCGATCGCCATCTCTTCGCGAAATTCTCGCCGCGCGTCGGCCAATTCGTCTGCGGCTTTGAGCAATGTGGAATCCACATGGCCCGCTGAGATCCAGCCGAGTTGTTCGGCGATCATCAGCTTGCGACCGACCGACATATGTCGATCGTGCATCGTCATGCTGCGCGACGAATCCAGATAGATTTTGACTCGGCCAAGTTCACCTATGATCGTGCGATGATGCAGCACCGGTCCGGTGAGTACCATGATTCCAAGGAAGAAAGCCAGCGAGCGCAAAAGAGGCAGAAACCACTTCAATCGGCGCGGCAGATCAAAACTCTCACGGCTGTAATACAACCACGACAGCGCGCAGACAATCAGCGACAGCAGCAAACCCAGCCACAGCGGAACATCGCCAACAAATCGCAGAGTCGTCATACTCGAACCCTCGCGAAACGTTGCTGCAGAATGAGTTCCAAAAACAAAAACGCCAGAAACGCACCCAGCACGTACTTCCAGATCTCCTGACCATGCCGCCGCAGTCGATCCTGTTCCAGATATTCGGCAGGCGACTTGATCAACGATGACGCCAGGCTCTTCGAGAGCGATTCAAGACCAGATTCATCCAGACCATTCAGGTTCGATTCGTCCCGTGATGTTTCTGCGACGAAATGCAGCGTCTCGGTGGAAGGAGTCGACATCGCATAAACGCCAGGTCGTTGAGTTCCATCGAACCGTGCGAGTTGCATCTTGCCTTCCGCAACCGTCTGCACCGTGCGCCGCGAACCGTCGGGTGTGACGACGGACAGCGTGGAGGATTCAAATCCAATTGCTGGCGTGGCTGCGTCGCCCAGCCCCCTCATCCGGCCTTCGGCCACCTTCTCCCCCGTGTCCGGGGGAGAAGGAACGCTTGCGAATAGCGCCACTGCGGGTTCACCCGTTTGAATATTTCTGGGAGGAGAAATCCCTGAGGCCATCGTCGTCACAAGCTGCTGCATCAACGGCACGAAGAACGGCCGCATCGGCAGATCAGACCAATCCGCATCACACGCCGTCGCCAGTTGCATCACAACGCCGTCGCCGAAACGACGTTCGACCAGAAACGGATCGCCGTTATCCAATCTCGCGAGAACAACCGTACTGCCGTCGGTGTTGATATCCGACAATTCATTCCATTTGCGGATTTCCGCCGCCGACAAATCGCCGTTCGCCGGTTCGTTGAAAAACTCCAGTGCCGCGTGATCAAAACGCTGCCCGACGATGTGGCTGCTCTTGCCGGACTCATCGATCTGACCACGCGGTGCCCCATACGCCGCAGGAATCAATCCGTTGCCCGCCGCAAACATTTGCTCGCGATACCAGTTCAGATCAATCTTGTTCCCGGCACACACAAGCAACCCGCCACCGTCGTTGACAAAGCCTGTCAATGCCGCCAGTTGCGGCGGTTCGAGCTTCGACACATTCGCCAGCACAACTACGCGAGCCGTCTTCAATTTCGCTTCATTGATTTCATTTGGCGGCACGGTTTGCGTCTGCACTAAATCAGCCAGACGAGCGCGTCCGAACGTGAACGGCGTCAACGCGATCGACAGGTAATCGGTTTCGCTCTGCAACGGCTGACCGCTGGGATCGCCGTCCACAAGCATGACGTTGATGCTGTCCCAGATCGTCACGGCGGCCGCGTAGCGATTGTCATCGGTCAGCGGGTCGTCCGCGACGACTTCTACTTCCATCACATGCGAACCTGCTTTTTCGAACGTACATGGAAACAGAACCTGCGTGTCTCCGTTTGATGCCAACGCGGTTTGTGACACGGATGATTCGGTACCATCAATTTTGAATATCACTCGAGCGTTGTCGATTGCCGCGATGCCGTGATTTCTAATGTTCGCTCGCACAGCAAGTTGCTGACCGACGCCCAGCGCGCGGCGAGGAAATTCCAACGAGTCGACAGACACATTGCCGCTCACCGGTTTCCCAATCGGCAACAGCGTGAGTTCCGGCTTGATCTCCATGGCATCGATTTGTCGACGAATGGATTCCGCTGAATTGGCTCCGACTTCGTCCCAATCGGCCGGTTGAAAATCGCTGATGACGATCAGTTCCCGCCGCGCGTGTTTCATTCCGGAGAGTGTCGTGATGGCCTTATCCAGCGAGCCCTGCATGTCGCTTGCGCCGTAGCCCGCGGGGATTTGTTTCAGTCTTCGAACCACGGCTTCCGGATCAAACACAGGTTGATCGAAGAGCGGCGTCGGTCGACCACCGGTTTGAATAACGGCGACCTCTGACCCTCTTCGTGCAGCTCCGATAATCTTACAAGCCGCATCGACCGCGCTATCAAATCGCGAACCGGATGGATCGACAGTGTCCATCGAATAACTTGTATCCAGCAGCACAACCAACGATACCGGCGCATCACCTTCCAGCAAATTCGCCCCCGTCAGCACCGGCTTCGCCAGACACAACGCCAACAACACCGGAATCGCGCACCGGACAAGCAAAAGAATGAGTTGATCGATTCGGAACCGCTTGTGATTGACTTTGATGACCGATTCCAGCAAATGCATGGCTCCCCATTCGACCGTCTTGAAGCGACTGCGATTGAGGATGTGAATGATCAGCGGAATGGCGAACGCCAGGGCACCGAAAGCTAAAGCTCCGTTAAGGAACGTCATCGCTGGATTCATCGGCCCCTCCTTCTCAGCGCGAGATACGCGGCCAGAACATCGGCGTGCGGCTGATCCGTGGTCATCGGCACGAGGCTGATGCGATGTCGATTGCATCCGCTGGCGAGTTGATCACGAAACTGAGCGAGCTTCTCAAGATACGCACGACGAATCTGTGCGGGATCGACGAGATGTCGATTCGATGCAGCTTCCAATGACGCGAACTGAGTCCATTGGCGAAACGGGAAATCCAGCTCATCCGGATCCCAGATCTGGAAGATAATGATCTCATGATTCGCGTGCCGAAAATGAGCCAGCGACTTCATCAGTTTTTCGGCATCGTCAAACAGATCCGAAATAATGATCAACAAACCGCGACGATGAACCTTCACCACCATTTCGTGAAACACATCGCTCAACGCCGTTTCGAATTCCGGCTTCTGAACTTTGAGTTCATTGATAATCGCCTGCAAATGTTTTGGCCGCGCGCGCGGCGGGATATAGCGACGCACCTGTTTGTCAAACGTGACCAGGCCAACGCTGTCCTGTTGTTGCAGCATGAGATAGGCAAGACATGCTGCTGTGCGAACAGCGTAATCATGCTTCGTGCTGCCGTTGCTGCGAGAGCCGCTGTACCCCATGGAACCGCTGGAATCGAGTAGAATCGTGCATCGCAGGTTCGTCTCTTCTTCGTACTCACGAATATAGAGACGATCGGTTTTTCCGAACAATTTCCAGTCAATCTTGCGAATATCGTCACCGGGAACGTACGAACGATGTTCCTTGAACTCAACGCTGAATCCCTTGTGCGGCGACTTGTGCAAGCCCGAACAAACACCCTCAACAACTCCTTTGGCAAGAACCTGGAGGTTGGAGAATTTAGCAATGTCGCGGGCTGAGAGGACTTCGGACATGGGAAGGAATGATCAATGTCTAGTGAAAGATGATCAATGAAGGCAAGCCTACGCGGCGATCCGAATGACCAAAACCCCCTACTGCGATTTCATTGGTCATTTGGACTTAGACATTGGTCGTTTACAAAAGTTGCTTCGATGCTTTCGGCAACTCACGCAATAACCGGCGAATCAGGTCATCCACGCTGACGCCTTCCGCTTCAGCGTTAAATGTTGGCACGATACGGTGACGCAGAACGGGCAAAGCCAAAACTTCGACGTCGTCGCGAGTCACATGATATCGACCTTGTAACAGCGCGCGGGCTTTGGCAGCGAGAACGAGTTGCTGGCAAGCTCGCGGACCTGGGCCCCATTCGATGAGTTCACGAACCCACGGAGCGGTCGTTGGATCTTTAGGTCGCGCAGATCGAACAAGATCCAGCACAAAATTTTTCACGTGATCGGGCAGCGGAACCAGCCTGACAGTCTGCTGGCATTCAATAATATCAGCGCCGGACACAACGGGTTCCGGTTTTGCGGTTTTCGTTGACGTTGTGCGATCGATGATTTCGCCTTCTTCATCGCGTGACGGATAATCGACAATCACGTTGAATAAAAAGCGATCGCGCTGAGCTTCCGGCAGAGGATACGTGCCTTCCTGCTCAATCGGGTTTTGCGTCGCTAAAACGAAGAACGGTTCTTCGAGACGATACGTTGTCCCACCGACGGTGACTTCATGTTCCTGCATCGCTTCCAGAAGAGCGGCCTGAGTCTTCGGGGGCGTTCGATTGATTTCATCGGCCAGCAGCATCTGCGAAAAGACCGGGCCTTTTTCGAACACCATGTCGCGGTGTCCAGTCTGGCGGTTTTCCTGAATGATGTCCGTGCCGGTGATGTCCGCCGGCATCAGGTCCGGGGTGAACTGAATTCGATGAAATGTCAGGCTCATCGAATCCGCCAGAGAGCGAACCATCAAGGTTTTCGCCAACCCTGGCACACCTTCAAGCAAACAATGGCCTCGGGCGAGGATCGCAATCAGCAACTGTTCGACAACTTCTTCCTGTCCAACAACGATCCGGCCAACTTGTTCACGGATCTTTTGGCAGGCTTCAACCAGCTTCCTGGCGCGCTGTTGATCATCGACCTGCATTTCGGTAGCGACCGTGGACATGGGGGGAACCTTTAAACATGCGCCGCAGGAACGTCGCGAATGGTGGGTAATATGGGTAGGGAATTCTGATGAGAGTAGTAAGCTAACAATTGCGTGGTGAGATTTCCTCAACAAGCCGGGAAGACTTTTGAGGAAGGCCGAAAAAATTAACTATCTGCGCGGATTTGCAGCGTTCTTCGTTGAACCTTGTCAATCCGGCAATCGAGGACTCGGCATTTCCCGACCAGCCTGCAGAAGCGTGACTTTGGGACTGCTGCCCGATTCCGGAAGTTCAAATTTCAAAGTCGCGTCAACCAACTGATACTTCCATTCGGTTTCGCTCTTCGGAATCAATGCGAGGAATTGCTGACCAGTCAGTTGCGCCACCATGCGGCCTCCTTTGACCTGCACGGTAATCACAATTCCCGGTGCCAGTTCATATTCGCCTTCCAGCCGTTTAGTAACTTTTGGATCAACCTTGAATTCCTTATCGAAAGTTTTGGGCTGAACGTCCAGGCCCATCACCGTCTGAATGATCTGTTCGGTCAACGCGTCGGTCCCGGAACCCGCTGTATTGCAGAGCAACACCACAGCACACTTTGATTGTCGGCTGACAAGTATCATGGACTGATAGCCACCGGTTTGACCATTATGCCAACGCGTCGAGCCGTCCAGTGCAATCATCCATCCCAGACCCATCGCATGGTTGCCTTTGTTCGCTGCCTTATGCTGTTTCCATGCAAGCTCGATCGCTTTTCCCAGTGGTCTCTCTGGTGGATTCAATGAGGCTTCTGCAAACAGCAGCATGTCATCAATGTTGCTGCGAATTGCGCCGCATCCGGCCAACGCATCAAAGTCCCATGACTTGTCAGGAAGAAGTGCTGCGTTGTGCGGTGGAGCAAAGCGGCTGAGTTGTTCCGGATTGAGTTTGATTGTCGTATCCGACATCTTCAAAGGGCCCGTCAGCTTTTCCTTTAAAAGCGATTCGTAACTCACTTCTGCCTGTCGCGATAAGAGATCACCCAGCAGGCCCACACCGAGATTCGAATATTCATAGCCCTCACTTGGTTTTCGCTCCGGCCTTGCCGACAGCATGTATTCTGTCAGCATCGCGCTATCATATCCGTCGAACGGATTTGTAGAATCTGCCGGGGCGATGTTATCTGGCATGACCGGAAGCCCGGACACATGGTGCGACAGATGTTTGAGCGTGATCGTATTGCCAACCGTCGGATTCTTATCTGCAAGTTCCTGCATGACGGCACTGATAGGATCGTCCAGTTTTAGTCGCCCGGATTCAATGGCCTCCGCCAGCAGCAGTGACGTAAACACTTTTGAAATGGAACCGATCTCATAAAGCGTCTTTTCGTTCGGTGAACGAGTTCCGTCAGCATCCAGAGTTCCAAAGTTCTTTGTCCATGTTTTGCCGTTTGCAATCACGCCAACCGAAATGGCGTTGACTTTCTGATGGGTCAAATAGGGTTCGACAAGAGCCACAATCTTTTGTTCATGCTTGAACTCATCCTGAGCCGTTGCTTGAACCGCCAGCGCGGAGACGATTAAGGTGATGAGTAGTCGCATATTGTGCCTCAAGGCTATGAAAAACTGGTCACGTGGGTATAGCAAGCTTTTGCCTGTCGAAAATGACTGCCCAGTTTGTAGCAGGTCGCACTCCGCACTTCTATCGCCTCGCACTCCCGAATTCACAATCAATCGCGGCTGCACGAACGTTTCAGAGAGGTCTCAACCACGATCGACACGCCCGCTTTGAGTTTTACTTCACGCGGAAACTCCTGATGTGAAATGGCGAGGGGTGGGTTTAGCCCAACGAGTTGCATGCATGTGTCTCGGAGGGCTCACGCCACTCCGCTCGCCGGGGATCATTTCACGCATCGCCTGCGTGAGTCAGATCAAATCACTCAAGGCAGGCAGGCAGACCGGTGGATTGCAGAACGGTCATCCACAGATCGCCATTGGGGTCCACCTGATTGCGTTCTCGAACGGCCAGCGGGATTGGCACGCGGAGTGCCGTCGCCGCCCACCACAAACAGCATGTTGATGCCCATTTGTTCCAGACAATCAACCTTATCCCGTCGTTCGCATACCGGCCGCGACGCCCTGAACCGACAGCCTGAGTAGATCACGCAGTCGCTGAAGTTCGTCGGTATTATCGGTTGCATCCAGTTTGCGACGTCGCTGCAATAGTTCGATCTGAATCAGATTCAACGGATCGATATCCGGGTTACGAACTTCGATGGAACCCTGAAACCACGGCGTTGACGACAGCAGTTCGGAACCGCCGACGATGTCCAGAATCGCCTGCCGTGAGCGGTCACGTTCGCTGGCAATCAGCATCCAGATCCGGCGACGTTCTTCCGGAGTCGTACACAATTCGGAATAACGCTGGCCAACATACATGTCGGCCTTGGCCAGTGCGGTGGCTGCGTTGTCGATGGTCGCCTGAAAGAAGGGCCACTGACGATACATTTCCAGCAGCGTTTGCCAGTCCGATCGATTATTGTACTTCACATCCGACAGCGCGGTGCCAAGCCCGTACCATGCGGGAATCAGGCAGCGATTCTGAGTCCATGCGAACACCCACGGGATCGCTCGCAGATCTTTCAGAGTGCGCTGTCCGGTGCGACGTGACGGTCGCGACGCGATTGGAAGGTTTTCGATTTCTTCGATGGGCGTCGCTTCGCCGAAGAATTCAATGAAGCCTGGCGTGTCCACAAGATCACGATAAACTTTCAGCGAATCTGTCGCCAAAGATTCCATCAGTTGCACCCACTCCGGGCGCACTGCTGGTCGCGGAATATTGCTGGCTACCAACGTCGCAAACGTCACTTGCTCCAGATGTCGATACGCCACATGAGTATCGTCGTAACGTTCGGCAAGCACTTCTCCCTGCTCCGTCAATCGCAGCGAACCACCCAGTGCGTCCGGTGGCAGCGACAGAATACTGCGAGCCGCCGGCCCACCACCTCGACCCAATGAACCACCGCGTCCGTGGAAGAATGTCATTTGCACGTTGTGAGCCGCAGCAACCTGGTGCAGAGAATCCTGAGCTCGATCAAGTCCCCAACATGCGGCCAGATAGCCACCGTCTTTTGTGCTGTCCGAATAACCGACCATCACAATCTGGCGGTTCTGCTGCGCGGCCAGATGCTCGGCGTAGACAGGCGTGTCCAGAATTTCGGCCATGACTTCAGGAGCCGCTTTCAGATCGCCGATCTTTTCAAACAACGGCACGATTCTGAGCGCATACTGGGGAAGGAATGCTTCCGAAGCAACGGCATCGTTTTCGGAAGACGCGGCTTCCGCGCATGCTCGACGCCATAACCATAACACCGTCAGCAGATCGGACGGCCAGCGAGTCATGCTGATGACGTGACCACCCAGACAATCCGGTCCGAATCGCTGCACGGCGTGTCTCAGCATGCGAAACAGGTTCAATGTTTCTCGTGAGAGAGGCGCGAGTGCATCTTCGTCGATAGGCTTGGCAGTGCCCATGAGCTTCACCAGCATCGCCTGACGTTCGGGTTCGCTGAGTGCTGCGAAGTCCGGGCAATCGCCTCTGACCTTCAGCAATTCCGTCATCACTTCGCGGTATCGAGTCGCATCCTGGCGAACGTCCAGCCGTGTCAGATGCAGCCCAAAGACACGCGTCAGATCGAACCAGCGTTGCGTCTCTTCAGCCAGAGCCTGCTGTCCGTGGCACGCGTTCAGGCTGACAATCAAGGCGTTGACATCGCACTCCAGTTCGTGTCCGTCCTGATAAGCGCCTTCAAGCGCCGGTTCAGCCATGACCTTGCATCGAGATTGCTCCAGTCGCCACTGAATCATGCGAATCCACCGACGATAGGTTTCATCGGGAGCGACTCGACTGAGCGTTTCCGCGAAGGTCGGCCAGCGTTGTTCCGCCTGAGCGACGGCATCGGCCAGATTGGTTTCGACATTCGCTTCGTTACGCGAGACCGATAGAAAATCATACAGCTTGATGCACCAGTCCAGATGTCGATCAATTGCCGTATCCCGCAGCCAGACCAGCGTGCGTTCGGTGATATCCCATGTCACGCCGGCATGTCCGTCTCGATCGCCGCCCATCCACGATCCGAAGCGCAGAAACTTCGGCGTGACAAAGTCATGCTCCGGATATTCACGTACCAGCGATTGACGCAGCGACAGATAGATTTCGGGAACAACTTCCCACAGCCGAGGCATAATCGAAAGCCCGCGTTCGACTTCTTCCAGAACCGAGGGACGCATCGGTCGCAGAAACTCAGTCTGCCACAGCACGGTGAGGTCGGCTTTTAGCCGAGCTTCCACGCCGGCTCGTTCACGAGGCAACAAGTCACCTCGATCCAGTTCTTCCAGACACTGCCGCATGCGTCGAAGTTTGGAACGAATGGAACGCCGCTTGGCTTCGCTGGGATGAGCCGTAAAGACCAGTTCCACATCCAGTTGATCGAGAGCTTGCTGAACCTGATCGGCCGACAGTCCGGCGGCTTTCAACTGCTGAATCGACGCGCCGATGGATTCGCTGATCGGATCAGGATGACGTTCCTGTTCACGATGCCGCAGCACGCGAACTCGCTGACGATCTTCGGCCAGATTGGCCAGGTCAAAAAAGATGCTCAGCGATCTGGCCACCAGCCTGGCCTGATCTTCGTTTAATCCACGAATGCGCTGCGACAATGCGCTTTCCGCACCCGGCACATTGCTGCGTCGATCGCGAGCCAGATGCCGAATTTCTGCAACCAGTTCGACGGCTTCTCGGCCTTCATCTTCAGTTACAATCTGCCGCAGCATTTCTTCCAGCAGACTCATGTCTCGGCGAAGTTGATCGTTGTTGACCATAAATACAATCAGATCCTGGTGGGGTGTGATCGGTTCGAAAATGCAGATAGACAGGCATCCGATTTCGAACGTCGCTGATTCATGAAAGCGTCCGATGCTGAACCGATGCACAGGGCGTGCCGAAACTGCGCTGACCCTAAGCCTGTTTACGGAGACTTCGCAAAGTAAGTGATTCGTGTAAGAAAAGCCAGCATTTTGGAGTCCATTTGGGATTCTCAGGCCGCTGTGAGATTTGACTTTAAGAGGCCAGCGGGAAAATGCCTGACCAATTAAAACGCACGTGGTGCCTGACTTTCTGGCGATCGACAAGATCTGATTTGCAGGATCGAACGCTGCGTGGAGTTAGAAACTTGTGAAGCGGTTCCGGAGGCGTCTAAGTCGTTCCATAAGTCAACTGTCACCGTCGTCCAGTTCTCGGGCGCGTCGGGTGAGACCTGTGTCGCGGACCAGTTGGAAGAATTATTTCCCGAACGGACGACATGATCCAATTGTCCGGTCTTATTGAGTTCCTCAACGTCGTAGTGTCCGTCAAGGTTGTAGTGTCCGTCAAGGTTGTAGCCATGCAGTGCACACGCATAAAGTCGTCCGCGTTCGTCCTGGTATACTCCCGACGGCTCATACACCAACGGTTCGCTGGCGAGCAACTCCATGCGAAAACCTGGCGGCAGTTTGAATGACCGTTCTGCCTCGGCGGAAGGCAATGCAAGCAGAGCATCGGCGGCCGGCTGAATTTGAGCTGCCGCCATGACATGCAGACTCGCCCAGATCACAGCCACGGTTGTCAAATTTCGCATGAATCATTACTCCTGAAACCATCCGGGCAGAGTCGTCTCAAGGCAGACTAAGATGTACGTTACACTGTTGAGGATGATGCTGAAAGCACGATGCGATTGTCCCCTCTCCCACGCAATCAGTTTTCAAACTTCACAACTTTTCCACGGGGGAGAGGGTTTAGGGTGAGGGGGAATTCACCATTTTTCTTCAGCGTCATTTTACTCACAAGTCAGCCCCATCCGGCCTGCGGCGAGCGTCGGCAGCTCAACATGCCGAAGCAAAGAAAACCGTTCCCCCGATCTCGGGGGAGAAGGGACATGCGCGAGATTGCCGTTGAAGGCACCCGTGAAGTGTAGCCTCATTTGGTTTCACTCTTGGACGTCAGCGTAGAAAGATACTCCACCAGATCGCGGATTTCACGAAGGGTGAGAGCTTTCGTCATCGTCGGCATGGCTGACGTCGTGGCGGATTGATCGTCGATCGTATTCCGAGCAATTCGAACCGTCTCGTTCAGAGGAGTGATCAGTGTCAGCGACGTTGCGTCTTCATCCTTAATTGTCCCGGCGACAATTTTCCCGGTGTCCAGCACCAATGTCACCGTGCCAAATCCTTTCGCGATCTTTGCGTTGGGCAGAACTATCGATTCCAGCAGAGAGCGGCGATCCACATTCCTCTCCGGATGCGCGACGGCCGACAAATCCGGACCTGCCATGCCACCGCGACCGGCAACGGCATGGCAACGAATGCATTGCGCGACGGCATGTCCGACAAACAAATCACGTCCGCTTTCGGCGTTGCCTCCAGCCAGAGCAACCTGCCAGGCGGCGAGAGGATCTGATAAGTCGCCGCTGGCCTTGAATTCGGCGACCGCCATCTGACGCGATTCCGTCGGCGACGCGGTGAGCGCATCGATCAGATCGAGTTGCAGCGAAGTCGGTACCTGACGCTCGCGCAGCCGTACCGCCCATTCGTCCAGCGTCTGCCCGGCACCAGGCAACTTCATCCGCGCGAGTGTCGAGAACGCACGCTGCTTTTCGCTCATCTCAGCATGCTGATCGTCGAGCAGTTGCGAAATGAGTGAGGTCGCTCGATCGTCGTCGTTGTCGGCCAACAGATCGCGTGCTTCGGCACGCAGATTTGCGTTGTCTGAAGTCAGCAATGTGTCGATGATTTCAGGGAGTTCGCCGAACTGTCGGCTGTTCAGCAGTCGAAGGGCAGCAATGCGCACATCGGGTGACCGTTTCGCATCAACAACCCAACTCGCGAACACATGGTCGTCTGTTTCCACCTTGAGCGTCACCAGCAGTCCGGTGACGTCCGCCTGTAATGCATCGGGCGCAGTTGCAAGCAATCTGGCTGCAGCCTGCTGAACAGCGTCGCGGACCACGGTGCCGTCGCGAGCTTCAATGGGCTGCCAGAATCCGGTCACTCGATCACGCGTCGTCGATCCCTGCCAGACAGACAGCGCAGCGATCGCTTCACGGCGGATGACGAGCGGTTGTAGTTGGCTGGTCGCAATTGCAATGACCGCTTCGATGTTTTCTCGTTCGCCCAACTGCAGGTTAGCGTTCACGATACGACGCAGCAGCGGCACGACTTCATCGCCCGACGCATTCCGGTACCGTTCGGCCAGGTTCGCAAGTTTCTCGCGACCCGCTGGCAGCGGCAGATCATTGATCGCCCGCGCGGCTTCTGTGACGATCTTGAGTTCCGCATCGTCCAGAAACTGCACAATGAGTGGATCGGCCCAGCGACGCTGCACCAGCAATACCGCCATTCGCACCGCAACGGATTCATCACGAGCGAACCGTTGAACCAATTCGCGATCGCCGATCAGCTCCAAAGCCACGACACCTGCGTGCGCGAGCTGCCGGTCCAGGCCATTGTTGTCACGGATCATCGCCACGATCGGTTCAACGGCAGGACTGTGTTGCAGCGAGCTCAGCGCGAGCGCTGCGAAAAATCGTACTCGTTCGGAATCATCTGCCAGCAGCGGCATGAGTTGACTGGCAGAGGGTTCATACCTGGCATCTCCCACTACTCGTGCTGCCTGAGCACGAACCTCACTGTCATTGTCGGTCAGCAACGTGACCACTGGCGCGAGGACATCAGGGTGGTTCCGTCCAATCTGGCCGAGCCCCCAGATGGCGTGCAGTCGAGCCAGTTGATTGTCATCGCCGTTGGCAATCGTTGTCAGGTCGCCCGCTGATTCACTTCCGCGAGACGCCAGTGCAAACTGCGCCCGCAGCCGAACTCGCATGTCGTCGTGATGCAGCAGCGTCACGAGTTCATTCGGGTTGCGATGTTCGAAGCCTGCCTGAAACAGGTTGCGTGTTTCGACCACGATCGGTTGTTCGAGCCGAGCTTTGTCGAACACCGTGTAGATGCGTCCGCCCGATGTGGTTCTATCAAACGGATTCGTCGGATAGTCGGAGAGATACATCTTTCCGTCGTAGCCGAAGTCAACGTCACTGGCCATGATCGGCTTGCAGAAATCGTGATGGTCGATGACCGTGAAACCCGCTCCCTGAGACTCCACCGCGAACGATTCGACACCACCGTTGCCAGTGAAGTTGCAATAGAAAAAATGATTACGATATCTCGACGGCAGGCTTGTGCCGGACGAAAACACAAACCCCGACGGCCCCGCGCCGATCTTTCCGACGGGCGGCACAACATACGCAGGCTGCAAATCATGCTGCAGATGCCAGATTGCTTCCGCGTGCCAGGGGCCAGTGAGATAGGGTTCTGGAATGTGTTGATACGCCATGTTCCAGCCACTGTCACCGCCGGGCACAATATACACCAGCCGTGAATCGTCGCCCTTGTCGCAGTTGTTGTCGTCGGCGAACAAGTTGCCGTACTGATCAATCGCAAGTTCCTGCGGATTTCGCAGTCCCTGATGAATTCGATCCAATTCCGTCCCGTCGGGATTGCAGCGATAGACCGCGCCGCGTCTGGGGTTGGAAATCGTCATCCCTTCTTTGGTGACGACATGGCCGCCTCGATCACCGACTGAAAAATAGAGCTTGCCATCGACGCCCCAGACAAGCCCGTGCAGGTCATGCCCATAGAACCCCGCATTGACACCGAAACCTTCGAGCAGTGCAGTTTTTTCATCGGCCCGACCATCGTTGTCCTTATCGCTCAGCAACCACAAGTTGGGAATGCAGGTGAACCAAACCTTGCCGTCCCTCGCGATGAGTCCTGAACCAAGCCCATCGAGCGGACCATCGAAGCCATCGGCGAACACGGTCGACTGATCCGCCTTGCCGTCGCCATTACTGTCAACAAGCTGGCGGACGATGTCAGATGTTTGCGTGAACCAGGCACTACCTTTGTCGAACTTGTCAGCCCACTTCGTCTGCATCGCCAGCCGATCCGCCAGCGTGATGACCTGCAAGTCATCGTCGAGCATAAAGTTGTGCGAGCGGTTCTCGGGAGTCCCTTCAAGAAACCGATGTTCCTCAGCGACATAGACACGGCCGTGTTCGTCGAGGCAGAATGCGATCGGATTTGTGAGCATTGGATCAGCCGCGAACAGTTCGGCAGTGAATCCTTCCGGCAAACGAAACGCAGCCATCGCCGCGGTTGCAGCCTGAGTGCCATCGAGTTTCGAGTCCCCGGCCAGCAACCTTGTCGCCAACAGCATGGTCAGGCATGAGACCCCAAAAACGTGCGGGTTGAATGCCCATGCTCGGCGACTGGCGATGACGATCAAGAAGCAGGATCGAACGACGGACGTCATTGACGGTCTCTCAAACAGTGAGGCGGGAGATTTGGAGGTCGCCTGGAAATCCGTGTTGAGTTTCCGGCATGTTCCGGAAGAGTATAGCTAAAGTCGTCGCGGCACGTCACATCGCGGAAGTCGTGACAACAACAGTCCTTCAAAAAATTCGACGCAGGGCGGACTCGCTATCACTACGCGCCGATCTCAGATTACACTCGTCTTGATAATCCCATATGGCAGCTTCTATATCGTCAATCGCCAACAGCCAATTTCCGGGAGTGGTCGATGACTTTAGAACTGCAAACAACACCATCAGAAATGGCTAAGCCCAGGACTAATTTGCTACGAAAGTGTCGTGGCATTCTCGTGGTCATGGTCGTGGTCATCGTGGGCGTCTTTGTTTATCTCGCAATCTTCCCGACACCACAGGCTCGCGCCTTACAGAGAATTCACGAACTGGGTGGTTACGCAGGCGGTATCGACGACAGACCGATAGATCCGTTCAAATTGGCTGGTCTCCCATGGCCCACATTTTTACCAAGACTTCCGCTAATGAAGGGGGATGTCACCATGTTCGTGGTCGAAGGGAAGGCCGTCACGGACAGGGACGTCGAAATATTTTGTGAAGCCTTTCCGCTCACAGTGGAGGCATGGCTTGTCTCAACACCGGTTTCGTCTGAGGGGCTCCAGCCATTGGCAACGCTGCCCAGATTATGTCGCTTGCGGTTGTATCACACTCAGGCAGACGATCGGTTTCTGGCCTCTCTAAGTTCTCCGTACCTTCAGGTTCTGGAACTGGTTGGCGCTCAAGTCACTGACGAAGGAGTGGGCCGATTTGTCAGTTCGCGATCCGGAATATCCCAATTGAATCTGAGCAGTACAGTGGTCACAGATCAGACTTGCGTCGAACTGGCGAAACTGAAGGAAATCTACCTTGTGGATCTGACATTCACACGAGTGACTGCCGATGGAGTTACACTGTTGCAGACTGCTCACCCCCACTGCAAAATCATTTGGGACGAGCCGCTGCCGGTAAACAACTCAGAGTAGAACGACAAAAAGGCCGAACAGTATAGGGTCCTTTGCCCGCATGGCTCAAGTGTTCGGTGGATTTTCGATGCGGCGCGGGTGCAGTCGCGTTTGATTGTGAGCCGATGATTGGGGGGCACACACGGCTCGGCAGGAGCCTCGCCCTGCCGAGAATCTACTTTCTATTCGCTCCCACCGAAATCCGAGTCTGCACCCTGCGGCGCATTTTTACTTCCACTGTTATGCTCATACGCTGGAATAGTGTACTCTGACGACTAGCGGCGACATTGTCGAAATAGTCTGAGGTCTCAAGTCAAACACATACGTGCGCGAACTCAATCGCCAGGCTGACTATCGCCGTTCTGCAAGCTACCCACGATTCACTATCACTTTTGATCGAAGCCCTATCCCAAGGCCACTTTCATGCAGCACATCCCCGCCCTGCCTTTGATATACGAATTCAGCCGAAACGTCGAACCACGCTGTCGCATTGTGTCCGGCGAGACGATTCGAGTGGAGTCGGAAGACGCTTTGTCGGGCCAGATTCGCCGACCTGGTGATCGTCGCGACAAGACAACAATGCCGTTCAGCAATCCGGTGGCTGGTCCCATTATTGTGGATGGGGCGGAACCCGGCGATGAGTTGGCAGTCACAATAGAACAGATTGAGTCGCGGGACGGCCAGTGTGCGACCTACACCGGTGCTCCGAAACAACTTGCCGAATGGCTGGGTAGCGATGTCCCGCACGGGGCACATGTCTGTCCGATTCGCGACGGTCAGATCTTGTGGAAGGACAACATCTCCATTCCCTGGCAGCCGATGCTGGGCTGTATCGGGACTGCTCCCGACTGGGGTGTTCCAACCACCGGACCCGCTGGCCCGCACGGCGGCAATCTGGATCTGGTCGAAGTCTGCCCTGGGAGCACAATCTTTCTGCCCGTGAAAGTGCCGGGAGGATATCTGTACCTTGGAGACGCCCATGCGGCCATGGGTCATGGTGAGTTGTCGGCGACCGGCTTGGAGATGGCGGCGTATTCGACCGTGACCGTCAGAAGGATTCCTCAGTCCTGCCTCACGGGACTCAGGATCGCGAATCCGGAATTTCTGATGTGCATCGCTACTCACGGAACGCTGGAACGGGCCATCGCTGAGGCGTACTCGCGACTGATTCTCTGGATGGAGGCCGATTATGCGTGGAACCGCTGGGATGCGTACGACATGCTGACTCATGTGGGTCGATTGTCGATTGGCTACTACGGCAGCGGGACGGTGGGAGCAAAGATCGAACGGCGATTCGTCGAGCGAAACAGTCGCTGAAATTCTTACTGTTTGCCCAGCCTGGCGCTGGCTCTCCGTTCATGCCGTAACTAATAATACTTGAATTCTTGTTGTCCCACGAAGGATCTTAAGCCGCAGTTTGTAAAGGTTGTTCTCGTGCATCGACTTCGTCCTTTCCAGGGTTCGGCCTCGTTGATGGCAAATTGCAAAGTAGCCGTCACGCTCCGCCGTGACGAGCCTCGAACTGGGAAACTGAATGGAGCCCCCGCCCTGACTGTCCTTCAGCCCATGCAGGGGCAGATGGTGGAGCTCTGTCCTGTTTGATGAATGTCGATTGACAAATGCTCATCACGGCGGAGCGTGATGGCTACATTGGGTTGCGGGCGAATGCCGCGTTGGGTCTTCCGATTTTTCAGGAGCACTTATGTTGTTTGATACACACACGAACCTGATGTGGTACCCGGAACATCTTTCCGATGAATTTGTGGAGTTTGGATGGGAGGCCAAGCGAGCCAAAATGAAGCTCTCGCCGGATGTCTATTTCGCGGGGAGCGACAGTCGGCAGTCCAACGCATTTGATTCTCGCCCGGACCAACTTCTGACGGCCACTGCCGACGCAGACAAGGTGATAGTGTTTGGCATTAAAGCACCGTTCTGCGGCATCAACGCCGACCAGGAACTGATCGCGGGGTTCGTCAAAGAACACTCAGACCGGTTCATCGGCTGGTGCTCGGTCGATCCTAACGATGCCGACTGCGTTGATCAACTGGAGCACTATGTCAGTAATCTCGGACTGCGCGGATTGAAGTGTTCGCCGATCTATCAGAACTGGGATCCGCAGGACCCGAAACACCTACCGCTGTTCAGGAAAGCCGAGTCGCTGGGCATCCCGGTCAACATTCATCAAGGGACATCGTTCGTCCGCCCAGGACCGCTCAAGTACGCAAATCCGATTCAACTGGAGGATATTGCTTTGGCGTGTCCGAATCTCAGGATCGTCATCGCCCACATGGGACACCCCTGGGAAACCGAATGCGTCGTGTTGATCCGCAAGCACCCGAACCTGTACGCGAACATTTCTGCGTTGCACTACCGTCCGCTGCGACATTACCAGGCGTTCATGACGGCCATGGAATACGGCGTGGAACATAAACTCATTTTCGGTTCCGATTTCCCTTCGGCCACTCCGGCCCAGGTGATCGCCGGTCAGCACAAAGTGAACGACATTATCCGCGGGACAAATTTTCCGAAGATCCCTGACGAAATGATCCACAACATCATCTACGAGAACTGGAAACGGTTCCTGCCGGAGTATGAATAAAGGGGGTGCCTCTGACATGATTTCGAGTGACCGCTCGGATACCATGAGACGATCAGTCATAGTCAATCCGCTTTGATCAAACAGAAAGCGATTGGAGCTTTGCCGCAGCTGGACATTGGAGTTGAGGACATCGCTCAAGACGCCAGCCCGCTGGCCACCCACCCGGCCCGGAAAATCAATGCACAGTGAGTTCGTCTTTAACTATTCCTGATCAGCAAAGATTCTCTGCCAATCGAGTTTCATGTCGTTGATTGGCTTGCAGTCCGTTACCGTAGGGCACCTGTCCGAACATGATCAGTGGTAGCGCCAAAAACCAACCAGAATAGAGTCGCAGCAGAATACCAGTCAGCACAAAAACCAGAGTCACACCCAGGCCGACTGCAACTTTGAAGTCTGCCGCGACCAGGGTAAGCCAGGATGCAGTCAGGCTGCCCGCCACGCTACGCACAAATTGAGTCGGGAACATCCTCAGATCCTGTCTCGATGACCGTTGCGAATGAAGTTGGAAAATTGACTGCGGGGGGAGAGGAGACAATCGCAAGACCGTAGACAACCTCATTCCTGACCGGGCGAAGTGTATGCTGACGGCGAGTTTTGCAATGTCGCACGCAGATGGCCATCGTGTTGCGAAAGCATGCGGCGAGCATCATCGGGAGTGACGCTGGCCAGTGCTGCGACAATCGCCGTCTTGACTTCGCCGTGGCATTGATTCAGTAGCTCAGCAGCTTGAGGTTGTTGCAAGCCACTGATTTCCGCCACGATCCTGATAGACCGATCTATAAGCTTCTCGTTGGTCGGACGCAAATCCACCATCAGGTTTCCGTATGTTTTGCCGATGCGAACCATCGCACCTGTCGTCAGCATGTTGAGCACAAGTTTTGTCGCGGTGCCAGCCTTCAATCGAGTTGATCCGGTGATCACTTCGGGCCCGACAATGGGTGCGATCATCAGCTCCGCAATTCTCGCGATCGCTGAGTTGTGATTGCAGGCAAAACCAATCGTGAAAGCTCCGACCGTTTTTGCATACTTCAGCGCCCCAATCGCATACGGCGTTCTTCCGCTGGTCGCGATTCCCATCACAACATCGCGATCAGACAGCCGCAATTGCTGAAGCTCGGCGACCGCCGCCTGTGAATCATCTTCCGCTCCTTCAATGGCGCGAGTCAGCGCGTCGCGACCGCCGGCAATGAGTCCGACAACCATTTCCGGCGGCGTACTGAATGTTGGTGGACATTCACTCGCGTCCAGGACTCCCAGCCGCCCTGACGTGCCGGCACCAATATAAATCAATCGTCCACCGCGTAAAAATCGTTCGGCAACGATGTCGATCGCTCTTGCAATGGCGAGTTCTTCGCGAGCCACCGCGCTGATCACATGCTGGTCTTCGGCATTCATCAAGCGTACGATTTGCAGTGGCGAAAGACTATCGATCTTGGCCGAAGCGGAATTGCGAGTTTCGGTAGCGCTGACGGGCGGGAGAGATGGATTCACAATGTACTTCCGGAAATAATCGTTCGCTGCGATGAATGTCGTTAATGCTTAAAAATTGTTGGCGCATGAGCCGCTTGGTACTAGCCGCGGATTGTTGTTTTAATCGTTTAACCCGACTCGAAGAGGAGGTGCCGACTGCCCCGCCTCCTCTTCGAGTCGGGTTAAACGGAAGCGATTTCGGCTGAGAGTAAATCAACAGACCGCTATCTCATTGCGGTTCACCCTAAAATCGGACACTTAATTCTCTTACTGTGCCAACATGGCGATGCGTCAATGCCGCGGTTATACTGGTCCTTGAGCCAAATGAGAATCAGCCGCACATCCGGAGCAGAAAATTGAGCAAATCGACGGAAGAACAGCATGGTGACGCACCATTTCTTCATCGACTGCTGGAAGCACAGGTTTCAGAATCGGGCTGGAACGACTTGTTGCCACTGGTTGCCGAAGCGTGGATTCGGCTGGGAGGTGCATCGGCCGCTGTGCTCATCAGCCCAAATGCCGCAGAAGAGTTGCAGGTGATCTGTTGTCGTGCTGTGGATGGCGATCCACCGCAGTTCAGCCATATGGCGATCGCGCAGCCTTTTGCGATTCTGCTTGATCAGGGCGATATCATCGAAGCAATTGCAGAAACTGGACTCATCGGCGGCCTGCATGTGAAAGTGCTGACATGGCCAGATCTGGCCGCCGCCATCATTCTTCAGTTTCCGGAAGATCAGGAACCGAAACAGGCAGCGTTGCACGCAACGCTGACCTCTGCGTCTCGTCAGTTATTGGCGCGAGCGAATGATCGAGCGATCCTGCTGCCACGTGCTGACTTGCTGGAAGCGATGGCTGAATTCGCAGCCGGAGCGGGGCACGAAATCAACAATCCGCTCGGCAGCATTTTGGGACAAACTCAGATCCTGCTCAAGAGTGAGCAATCAGCCGATCGTCGGCAGGCATTCGAAACGATTGGTGCTCAGGCATGGCGTGTGCGGGATATGATTGGCAATTCGATGCTGTTCGCTCGCCCGCCGCAGCCGCAGAAGCAACGCGTCAATCTGGTCGAAGTCGTTCAGCAAACGCTGGAACCATTCGGCAAGTCCGCGACAGAAGCTGGCATCGAAATTCACTTCGCCACCACGGCCGATGTCATTGAGGTCATGGTCGATCGAACGCAGATCAGTACGCTCATCGCCCAGCTTGTGCGCAACGGAATCGAATCACTGCGCGGAGCTGATCAGGAAGGCAGCGTTTCCGTGACGCTCCGCGATGATCTGCAAAACACATTCGAATTGTCAGTTGTCGATGACGGCCCGGGCATTATTTCCGATGAAGTTCGGCGACATATGTTCAACCCATTTTATTCAGGACGATCGGCCGGACGCGGTCTTGGATTCGGACTTTGCCTGGCGTGGCAAATCGTGCGAATGCATAATGGCATCATTCTGCAGGAAACTCCAGAAGCTGGGGGTGCGGCATGTCACGTAGCAATACCAAAGTGACTGCGTCATTGATGATACGTCACGCGATTAGAAATGACTTTTTGAAAAGGAAACACAGTCCCTTCTCCCCGAGCAGGCTGTCGATTGAGGCACAATCGTGAGCCGCAAGCTGCTAGCCGCGGGTGTTGATTTAATCGTTTAACCCGACTCGAAGAGGAGGTGCCAGACCACTCCGCCTCCTCTTCGAGTCGGGTTAAACGTAAGCGATCTCGGTTGAGACTAAATCAACAGCCCGCTAGCCGCGGGTGTTTTCCCTGCGTTTTTTACACACTCACCCGCAGCTAGCGCTTTGCGGCTCACTAATTCGACAAAGCCGCTGAAAACATCACCACAACACCGACTACCATCCGAAACGATACTCCCTAAAGGAAAAGCGATGACCAGATTCATAGTGTTCAGTATTTTGTTGACCGTACTGTCAACATCGTCAACTCACGGTTTCGATGAAGCCAAACCAGCCGACACGAAACCAGCCGCAGCCGATCAGAAGAAGGCCGAACGAAAGACACGCATCGATTGGGCAGAAATCAAACTGTCGGGTTCGTATCCAGAACATCAACAGATGCCAGGCCTGTTCGGAGATCTGGTTGAGAATCTGACTACGATCCTGGATCGCATGCATCAGGCTGCGAAGGACAAATCAATCAAAGGTGTGATTCTGCATATTGATGGCCTTGAGATCGGCTGGGCTCGATTGAACGAACTTCAAACGGCCGTTGCGGAAATCAAAGCCGCTGGCAAACCCGTTTGGGCTCGCATGAATGACGGCAGCAACAAAGATTATCTGCTGGCTGCTTCGTGTGACAAAATCTTCATGCCGGAATCAGGCACACTGATGCTGACCGGCCTGCGCGCGGAAGTGATGTTCTACAAGAACCTGTTTGAAATGCTGGACATCAAAGCCGACATGCTGCGCGTGGGAGCATTCAAATCGGCTGCCGAACCATATACAAGGTCGGAAATGAGTCCCGAATTTCGCCAGGAGATGGAAGAAATTCTGGATGACTACTATGCATCCATGGTCAGTCAGATCGCAACGGCAAGAAAACTGCCGGAAGACAAAGTCAAAGCCATTATCGATGAAGGTCTGCTTTCCACTGCTCGTGCTAAAGAACTGGGATTGATTGATGAGCTTGCTTATCACGATCAGTTGCTTAGCCTGATTGCGGCTGGCGACACGTCTCTGGAAGTGCGCATCCGTGATGACTATCGCAAGAAGAAAATGAACACGGAACTGGACTTGTTTTCGTTGATGGAAATCTTTTCCGGCGGATCATCGCAGACTTCCAGCACTCGACCCCGGATTGCCGTGTTGCGACTGGAAGGCATGATCGTTTCCGGCGGTGGTTCTATGAGTCTGTTTTCCGAAGCCTCGATCAGCTCTGATAAAATCGTGCCACTGATCGAAAAACTCGGCAAGGACGAAAATGTCAAAGCGATCGTGTTGCGTGTGGACAGCCCTGGCGGCAGTGCGCTGGCGAGCGATCTGATCTGGCGGGCTCTGGAAGCGACAAACAAACCAGTGGTGGCCAGCATGGGAGACACAGCGGCCAGTGGCGGTTATTACATTTCCATGGGAGCGGATGCGATCTTTGCAGAACCAGGCACGCTGACAGGTTCCATTGGTGTGCTTGGCGGCAAAGTCGCACTGGACGGGTTGATGAAGAAATTCGGAGTCACAACGTCAGTGATTCAACGCGGTAAGAATAGCGGAGTGTTGAGTCCCACGACGGCGTTTTCAGATTCCGAACGCGAATCGATGCAACAGATGTTGAACAATGTCTACGCCCAATTCACTCAGAAGGCGGCCACCGGACGACACATGGAATACGCAGCATTGGAAGCATTGGCTCGCGGTCGCGTTTACACAGGTCGGCAGGCAAAAGAAATCGGCCTGGTGGATCAGCTAGGCACATTGGCCGACGCGATCGCTCACACGCGAAAATTGGTTGGCGATGAGGCCGGGAAGCTGGAACTCGAAGATCTGCCGAAAGCCCAAAGTCCATTGGAAATGCTGCTGGGACAGACGACTTCCGCCAGCCACCCGCTGGCCGAATTGGCTGCAATGCTTCCCGAATCCGCTCGCCCGGCCCTGCGATATTTGTCCGCACTGCGACAGATTTCCGAAGAACCGGTGATGATGATTTTACCGTTTGATGTGCGGTTTGAATGAGCGCAGGTGCGTCCGGCCGATCTGCATGAAGTACGTCAGCCTTTCCAGGCTGACTGCTTTGCTTCATGTCAGGCTGGAAAGCCTGACGTACTTTTCTTAGCGAAGGCCAGAAAAACCATTCGCCACAGATCGAGTGGCTAAGTATGTTGTTCGGATTCGCGGGTCTGTTAAATTTCGGTTCGCGGACTTGCTTTGTTCGCGTTCAGAGATTCCACGAGCCCGAAATTCCACGAGATTGTCATGCCCATCAAAGTTCGCTGCAAAGCCTGCGAAGCAGTTGCGACCGTTTCCGACCAGGCGGCAGGAAAAGTCGTCAAGTGTAAACAGTGTGGAGAACGAATTCGCGTTCCGTTGCCGAAAGGTGACCGCCCTGTCGCGAAAGCTCGCCCGGAACCGGAGGAAGAAAATATCTTCGGCGATCCGCTGGCAAGTCTTGACCTGCGGAACATGGAAGACACCAGGAAGCGAATTTGTCCGGGGTGTGCCAGACCGGTGGATATGGATGCCAAGGAATGCCCGAAGTGCGGTGTTGAGATTGCCACTGGTGCGTTGAGCGAACGGCAACGCATCAGACATGAACGCAAGGGGCCGCCGCCCGAAGAATTCTACGGTGTCATCTGGAGCAATGGCTGGAAGTTTCTGAAGAAGCATTGGGGCTACGGAGTACGCACGGCCATGATTTGGTCAGTGACGTTGTCGATGTCCCTGACTTGCATGTTTGCGTTGACCTATTATCGCATCTCCAGAGCCGCAGAATTGCAGGCCAGTGCAGATGCCGATAAGACAAACATCAAGATTGAAGGCAATGTTTTGACGCTGACGGTCCCCAAGGAAAAGGGATCAAAAGCCGTTTATGACAGAACCTACTACACGGCTCCAGGGCAGGTCATAAAACTTCGGGCTCCGCATCTCCAGCCGATGTTTGAGCCTCCTGCGGCATTCTGGATTTTTCTGACTGTCGTGTTCCAGTTAGGTTTCGGAGGTTGGGCATGGACGTTAGCGATTGCCATTACAAAGCTCACATTGGCCGGGGAAAAGAAGATCAAGCGATTTCCGATGGATTTCTTCGGCAATCTGACGATGGGTTTCCGGTTCTATGTCTGGCCCGCGGTGCTGCTGATTCCCTTCAACTGGATCACGAATATTCTGGGCATCTTCAGCCCCGTCGCGGCGATCATTTTCGGGTGTTGTCTGCTGGTAATTCCGCTGCTGGTGTTGCCAGCGGCTATCATTCACATGACCCAGAATTATCAATACAGAGCGTGGCTGATCTGGTGGATGGCGAAGGATTTCGTCAAGACCATCAAGCCATCAATGTACATCTTCATGCTGAACCTGTTCATGGTGCTGATTGTGCCGCTGGGTGTCGCCATCACGATGCTCGTCGCTGGTGTACGAATTATCGCATGGCTTTTGATCCAGGAAGCTGCAGCACTGAAATGGGCGAAGGAAAACATCGTAGATATGGGAGAAGGCAACTTCCAGTTTATGTTTTATCAGATGCCGATGGTGTTCACGTTCTACTTCCTGACGTTCTTCGTTATCTGTGGCCTGATGGCGTTTCCCGCCGTCTTTATGATGCGTGTCATCGGATTGTATGGCCTGTACTTCAAACCGGATTTGACGCTGGTGAATGAATTCCCTGATCTGGAGACAGCTGGTTTCGGACCGCGATTCCTGGCATTTCAGATTGACATGATTCTGGTCGTATTGCTGTCACTTGTGGGTGGATTTATTGGAACACTCTTCGGCATGTTATTCACCTTCTACGGCTGGAGTGCGGCTCCCTTGCTGCAATTGGGCGTGCAGATCATAGCTTCCCTGGCACTGGTGGGATTCTATTTTGCATCAATGGAATCTGGCGCATCACGCTCTACATTGGGGAAGGCGAGTATCGGCCTGATGGTTCTGCGTGAAGACGACAAACCGATGACTCGGGAGCAGGCGTTCGGTCGTTTTGGTTCAGGTTTGGTAACTGCGCTGACATTTTATATTGGCTTTTTGCTGTGCTTCTTCCGTGCAGATAAGAAAGCTTTGCACGACATCATGAGTAAGACCAAGGTCGTGTGGCGCGGGGAAGAAAACTAACGGCGGGCGGCATGTGTTTGACGTGCATCTTGTTCATTATGTGAGCCGCAGGCGCTAGCCTCGGGCTTCGGCACGACCAATGTTTTAACGCGGAAAAGCCCGACGCTAGCGCGTTCGGCTTAAACGTAAACTGCCGCTTTCCACCTCATCACCACCGTTGAACTGCAACAGTTTCGACGACTTTTCCAATTCCCGAAGTTTTTGCGCAGCAAACGTTGGTGGCGAGACACTTTAATGTCAGCCATGACACATTCACCAGACAGCAACGCAAAAGATTCTGCCTTGCCATCGGATCGGGACCTGCTTCGGCGGTTCATTTACGATGGTGATGAACCTTCGTTTGCGGCCATCGTTGAGCGACATGCGACGCTGGTCATGTCGGTCTGTCGGCGAGTTGTCGGGCAGTCGCCGGACGTGGATGATGCGTTTCAGGCGACGTTTTTTGCGTTGTCGCAGCGACCGGCCAGCATGTACGAATGTTTGTCGCTGTCCGGTTGGCTATACGCTGTGGCATGGAGGGCATCTGTACGACTGGTGCGGCTGAGGAAACGAAATATGACGCAACCTTTACCGGATCAGGTTCCGGCAGCGGAACCTGATCCACTGGATGTGATCGCTCAGGCCAATGACCTGGCATCGCTTGATGAAGAATTGAACCAATTACCGCAGAAGTATCGCGACGTGCTGGTAATGAGCTACTTTGCTCAGCAGACGAATCAGGAAATCGCGGATCAGTTGAATGAAAGTAAGGGAGCGATCGACGGACGGATTCGTGACGCTCGACGAATCTTGCGAGTCCGATTGGCTCGCCGCGGCGTGGAAGTTGGAGTGCTGACATTGGCGACGGCGTATGTTCAGTCATCCGCGTCGGCAGCGTCACCAGTATTGATTCAGAAAGCCATCAGCCTCGGCGCGCCGGGGATGGTGTCCCAGGAACTCGCAGCATTGAACGCGGCAGAAGTCGCACAGATGAAACTTCTCACCTCAACAGGAATTCCAATCATGAGTAAAATCGGACTGACAATCGCGGGCGGGTTGATACTGGCCACCGGAGTTTGGGGCATGTCGCATCTGGCGGCGTTTCATGACGCTGGTGAAGGCGGCGCGGCGGATGCGACGGTCGCTGAAGAGAATCAAGAAACTCAGACTCTGGAAGGACGCACTGAAGTCGCAGCAGATTCTGATCCAGCCAGCGGCCAGGCGACGGTTTTGGGAAAGGTCACTGTGGCTGCAGACTCGAACGCCTCGACGGTGAATGGTTCATGGATCGAAATCACGGGCAGCGATGACAGCGGATTTAGTATTGTTAGTTCGCCAACCGCAAAACCACGTCGCGCACTGAAAGGCGCAGCCGCTGAATTTTCACGCCGATCAGCACGCGAAATCGATGAGCAGTTGAATGAAATCATCCAGACAAAACCGACAGTGAATCTACAGTTTCCGGGAGAAAATCCTCTTACGGACATCCTCGAACAGATAAGTTCCGGAGTGACGCAAGAATACTGTGCAAATTTAGACCGGCGATTCACCATAGTGCCGGACTTGATAGCACTTCGAGATGACGCTGTTGTATTGCAAGATGTCATGATCACGGACATCGAGCTGGATGACATGGCATTGTCCAGTGCTCTCGATTTGATATTTCGTCAGACCGATCCACCTCTGACATGGGTTGTGAAAGACGAAGTCGTTTTAATCACGACGGTTGTGGCAGCGGAATCAGACGAATACATGTTTCTCCGCAGCTACGACATTTCACGACTGAGGGAGATTTCTAAACTCACGGTCTCAATCTCGGATACAAGTGTAGGTCAGGGCAATCTCGGTGGCGGCGGATCTTTTCAATCCGGTGGTCTTCAGGGAGGAGGCTTAGGAGGTAGTGGGGCGGCGCAAGCCACGCAGGCAAATTCTTTAAGTAATAAGCCAGAGAATTCAACTCCCACTCCTCCCGCTTCTCGCCTGCTCACGTGGGAGGCGAGCCTCATAGCGATTGTAGACGCGATGAGTTCCCCTCCGTGCAAATGGTTTGACACACAGGGCGAAGGTGGCCGAATGAACGTGGCCGGGAATCGCCGCGAAGGTGGCCGAATGAACGTGGCCGAATGAACGTGGCCGGGAATCGCCTCCTCGTGCGTCAAACTCGTACCGGCCATGAACAAGTCGTCGCCGTCCTCGAACAACTCGAAATGGCCGCCGAAGACATCGCCGCAGAAGCCGCCAAATAACGGTGAGCGAGCTCCACCGACACAGTGCCGAAAAAGTACGTCAGGCTTTCTAGTCTGACATGAAGCAAAGCAAGTCAGCCTGGAAAGGCTGACGTACTTTAAGCACCCATGCACAAGTTATCGCGCATAAATCGTTTCGCGGCAAGCCGTAGGCGAATTACAAGTCCACTGGCGTCTTTTCGGCCCCACTGGCCCTGTGCCAGTCGACCGCAGGTTTGGAAACTAACCAGCAGCGGCACGAACGCGACAGGTCTGTCCCCACTTGGCTTTACGCCAGTGGAGCAGAGGTTTGACGACTGCGATGAACGACAACGTACAACCTCTTGTTCATTCTCGGTCATTGAACTTCGCTGCTTATTTTGACAGGACGATGATGGTCAGGACGATTAGAAACACAATTTTGCGATTCATCGTCCTGTCTTCAATCGTCCTGTCAACCATTGATAAGGCGACCATTTGAATCAATAACCTGCGCCCGCTTGAGTCCCCACGTCTACCTCGCGGTTAATCGATGAAACTTGTGAATGGGTGCTTACCGTGCGGATCCACTGACACAGTGCCGAAAAAGTACGTCAGGCTTTCTAGCCTGACATGAAGCAGAGCAAGTCAGCCTGGAAAGGCTGACGTACTTTATCGCGGCACTGTTCCTGTTCCTACCGTGAACGCCCCTACTGCGGCGCAATGAAGGGATGAATTTCGATGGATCGAAAATCGAGATCAGTCGTCGGATCGTGGCCCTGGAGGCTGATGTGGCCGGCCTCAAGGCGACGGCCTTCGCGAGGATTATCGCTGGGTTTCCGTGTGTCCTGCCAATTGACAACCTGATACCCGTTGACCCATGACGCAAACCGATCTCCCTGTGCGATCAATACGGCGGTCAGGAATTCGTGGTCATTCGCGACAACATATCGCGCGGCCACGCGACGGAAAATTGCGCCCGTTCCGGAATCAACGGACTGTGTGCGATCTCCGTCCTTGAAGCCGTTGTGCAGTTGCATTTCGTAGCCGTGTGATGGTGCTTTCTCCGTGCCTTGTTTCGCTCGAAAGAAAACGCCGCCGTTCAGGCCGTCGCCGTTGATGCGAGCTTCGACTTTAAGCGCAAAGTCGCCATAGGTGTCGTTTGTCTCAAGGAAACCAGGACCGTTGGATACATGCAGCAAACCGTCTGCAACTTTGAACTCGCTCTTTGAGCCAGGGACGACAATCCAGCCAGTAGTCTCTCTGCCATCCAGCAGCGGCTTGAACGAAAGCGGACGAAGCAGGACATTGCGAAAAGCCGAACGCCCTTGATTCATCTGCAGACCGATTCGACCGGTAAGACGCACGGCGTCCGAAGCGTCAGTGAAATCGACAATCTGTTTTTCGTCGAGCCAAACCTGAATTCTGGGGCCTTCGCAGAGGACGCGAAAATCATGCCATGCGCCTTCGACGGCAGGTACGTTTTCCGCAATGAAACGTCCGACCAGACTGCCACTTTTATGTGTTGCGTGGCTGTCGCAAATATTAAGTTCGTAAGTGTCCTTGGCAGGATTTGAAGCGTTATCGGCCGTTCGCAGAAAAATGCCACTATTGCCGCCTTCAGCCACATGAAAACTGCACCGCAGTTCAAAGTCATCAAAATGAAACGGCGTGAGCAACAGACTTTTTTCACCGCTGTCGGCCACAATCGCACCGTCTTCGACATGCCAATTTGTCACCGTCGGCACATCCCAGCCGAAAAGCGTGCGGCCATCAAACAGGCTAATCCAGCCAGCCTGGATTTCTTCGGCCGTGAGCGGCGGGGCGACAAATTCCAATGGTTTTGCGGGCGAAGGTGCTGCGTCTGCTGCGGCAGAATTGGTTTTAGCAATGACCTGTTGCGACGTCGATGGCACCGGTGAAAGTCCGCCATCATTTTCACAGCCGGTGACGCTCAACGTCAAAAGGCTGAACAATATCCCAAGTCGGAACAATTGGATTCGTGGATGAAGGTGCATGGTTTGTCTTTTCTCGTTTGAGTTTTGAATTCGCAGGCGAAGTTGCAGGTTTCAGGACTGCTCCATTGTGGTCTGTCCACCTCGAGCTTACTAATGATAGAAAAAACGAGCCGCGATGAAACGCAGCATCCGGAGACTGACGTCTCGCGGCTCGCCGGGGTCCGGCTCAACATTCGAGGTGGCCCGGGCTGGACGAAGCGCAGCGAAGGAAGCCCCGGGTGGGTTCGACGTGCCACGTTTTAGAACACCGGGGTGTCGCTGAGCCCTAACCTCGGCCACCCTGCCGGAAACGCCGTGAAGGATTTTTCGCAGCAAAAGCACAGGGAGCGGAAACAACAGGAATGCGATTCAGGCCTGGAAGGCCGACAGAGCGTCAGCCGGTGGCGTGACGGCGTGACGGCGTGTTGAAGTAATTGGATATTTTGGAATTGTAACTGAAATCCCCCTCCCCCGCGTGCAACGAGAGCAGAGGTGGGGACAGAGGGAGTCTGGTTGTTAAGGGTTAAGGATGGAAAGGAATGTTACACGTATTTTGCCAACCTCGGCGCGGCGCGGCTTCGCATGAGACTCATCAAGCGGTCCAGGTTGAAACTGCTCGCCAGCCACTGCCATTCCTGACGCACGTTCTTCAGGCCGCGAAGCAGAAAGCTCCGAGTACCAAAAGCCTGCTTGATCACAGCGAAAGGACGCTCACCCGGATGACGACGTTCCGTGTAGATTTCCTGAGCCGTATTGGTCGCCATCTTCTGTGCATGCGCTTCGCGAAGATCTTCGTGCGTAGCCGCCCATTTTCGATTGGGGTTTCCGAGAATTGATGGATTTGTTACGCATTCGTCATGTCTGACGTTGTACCACGACAAATTGATCCGCGGGATCTGACGATCGCTGAGCAAGCAAATCGGATCGCCGAACTGTCGAAACTCGTTGCTGAGGTCACCCAGGAGAACAAGCAGTTCAGAGAAGAGAATCAGCAGTTCAGAGAAGAAAACAAACAATTCAAGGAGCGAATCGAGCGACTGGAAGCCTTGCTGGCAACCAAGCTCAACGTCAAGTCTTCGAAAAGGCCGGTCTTCACGGAAAATTACAGTCTCGCACGCAACAAACTCCTCGACCCCAACAAACTCGGCAGCAAGGATTCCGACAAGAAGCCCGTAAAAAAATCCACCGGTCGAAAGCCACGCGAAGCCAAGGAACATCTCGTCAGTGATACGATTGCCGTCTTTCCGGAAGGCGTTGATCGCGACAAGTGCATTCACCATCGCTTCCAGTCTGCGTGGCGAATTGTCGATGGCAAAGCCGTCTACCTGCGATACTATATTCGCGATCTCCCCGGTTCGACCAGCCTGCCACTGGTCTGACGATTTTCTCTAAGTCAATACCAGTTATGTTGTTGCGCGTTTGAGGGCTTTTCGGTGTTCGGCGTAGGCGGCACGGCGTTTCGAGATCAGTGTGCGGCCCACCTTCGCCGTGACCCACTCGGCAACTTGCTTCTTCGACACCTCGGCAAACGACTTGCGAACTGATGTGGGC
>Ga0209702_10001274_pt1 | contig 48896 bp, 43 predicted proteins | sample FRY01_FD_187210 | JGI IMG/M metagenome (GOLD analysis project Ga0209702, IMG submission 187210) | Freshwater microbial communities from Lake Fryxell liftoff mats and glacier meltwater in Antarctica - FRY-01 (SPAdes) (version 2) | ecosystem: Environmental > Aquatic > Freshwater > Ice > Glacier... | reverse complement strand
GTTGGGAAGAATAACCCCAATGGAAAAATGGAACCAAGACAAACACTTAATTTTAATGAATAAATTAACCGCATAATTTAACTAACGAAATTTAAAAGAATACTCTTGTTTTATAGGGGTCAAAACACATATTATGTTGGCAAACTATTAATTTGTCGAAAATTTTATGATCATTTTTTTTTAGGATAAACTAACTCCAAATAGATATCCGACCAGTGCTGTCAACCCCATTGCTACCGTTCCCCAAAAAGTTATTCTAATAATTGCCTTCAAAACATTAGAACCTCCTGTTTTAGCAGCTAAACTTCCTAAAACGATTAGGAATAAAATTGCGAGACCATATAGATAATATTCCATACCCTTTAATGGTAGAAAGATTGTAGCCAAAAGAGGAAGTATACCTCCAACCGTAAAGGCTGATCCAGAGGCAAAGGCGGCTTGTATGGGTTTGGCTTGACTAATATCATTAATACCTAACTCATCTCTAATATGAGCCGCTAATGCATCTTTTTCAGTTAGTTCTTTAGCAACGGTTAATGCAGTTTCTTTTTTTAGGCCTCTGTTTTCGTAAATTTCAGCTAACCGTTGCAATTCAATTTCAGGCATTTCCACTAATTCTTGCTTTTCCCTATCAATGTCTGCTTTTTCTATATCTGTTTGGGAACTCACAGAAACATATTCCCCTGCCGCCATTGACAATGCACCGGCAACTAATCCAGCTAAAGTTGCTAAAACGATAGGCTCTCTAAAATCACTTGCAGCAGCAACACCTATGGCAAGACTTGCTGTAGATAAAATACCGTCATTTGCACCAAGGACAGCTGCTCTTAACCAATTACTTCGGTGGATATAATGATTCTCTAAATAATCACCTTTAAAATCTGACATTTTCAATTTTGTTTATCATAAATGTACGATAGGCATATAAGTCAAAATGTGATTTATATCACATTTTAATATTTTTTATAGCTTAAAAAACATGCACTATAACCATTTTAAAATTGTTTCCAATTATTAAATCATTATAAAACATCAGTTATGATATCGTGTTTATAAATCTCCATACCGTAATAGGGATTCCATATTCTTACTACTTTACTTAACCAAAATGCAATGTTTTATCATTTGTCATCGGGAAGAATTAACGATATACTTTTTCGTAGATACCAAATATCTAAACAGTCCTTATTAAGAGTGATAATAAGTGATTAAAATGTTTCCTTTATTATTTTATTTCTGTTTCATGCAAAGTGTTTTCTTCTGTATGCTGAGTTCTTTGTCTATTAGCTTCTGTTCCTTTTTATTTGGGCTCTTTTGGTTTTTAAAAAATGAAATTTCATATCCAATCATACATTACAAACCTAAATTTAGCTAAGCCAAATGTTGTCCCAAACTTACAAAAAAAAGGCTTCACATTTCTGTGAAGCTTTGTCTTTCCAAGTAGCGGGAACAGCCCCGAGACTTCGGGGGAACCTGTTTCCGCCTCTGGCGGATATCAGCCCGACGAGCACAAAAAAAGAGAACCCTTTTGGAGCTCTCTTTTTATTAGTAGCGGGAACTGCCCCGAGGCTTCGGGGGAACCAGTGTCCGCCTGCGGCGGATATGAGCTCTCTTAATTATTTTTCAAAAAGATTGCTTTAAGAATCTTTATTTTTTCTCTACCCACACCGCTTTTATAGTATTTTTCTTGCTGCATTGCTTGCTTTTGGGTCTTGAAAAACTCAAGATGCATGACTTCCCAAGGACGGTAACGCACAGTATATCCCTTTGTAGCAAAAAAATTATGTGAATAAAACCTGTCTATCAAGTCTTGGCTGTAGCCTACATAGGTTTTATCAAATTTTCGGGAGTATAATATGTATACAACATAATTTTCCATAACCAAAAATGTTTAAAACCCAAAAAGAGAACCGACGGGGTTCTCTTTTTATTAGTAGCGGGAACTGGACTCGAACCAGTGACCTTCGGGTTATGAGCCCGACGAGCTACCTACTGCTCTATCCCGCGATATATACTTTCAATATTTTATTTCTTTCTCGAACCTGTGTCAGCCTGCGGCGGATATGAGCCCGACGAGCTACCTACTGCTCTATCCCGCGATATATACTTTCAATATTTTATTTCTTTCTCGAACCTGTGTCAGCCTGCGGCGGATATGAGCCCGACGAGCTACCTACTGCTCTATCCCGCGATATATACTTTCAATATTTTATTTCTTTCTCGAACCTGTGTCAGCCTGCGGCGGATATGAGCCCGACGAGCTACCTACTGCTCTATCCCGCGATATATACTTTCAATATTTTATTTCTTTCTCGAACCTGTGTCAGCCTGCGGCGGATATGAGCCCGACGAGCTACCTACTGCTCTATCCCGCGATATATACTTTCAATATTTTATTTTCTTTCTCGAACCTGTGTCAGCCTGCGGCGGATATGAGCCCGACGAGCTACCTACTGCTCTATCCCGCGATATATACTTTCAATATTTTATTTTCTTTCTCGAACCTGTGTCAGCCTGCGGCGGATATGAGCCCGACGAGCTACCTACTGCTCTATCCCGCGATATATACTTTCAATATTTTATTTTCTTTCTCGAACCTGTGTCAGCCTGCGGCGGATATGAGCCCGACGAGCTACCTACTGCTCTATCCCGCGATATATACTTTCAATATTTTATTTCTTTCTCGAACTTGTGTCAGCCTGCGGCGGATATGAGCCCGACGAGCTACCTACTGCTCTATCCCGCAATATAATAAATAAGGTAGATGTTTTTTAAAGCTGTCAACCATACATTGACCATCTTTCCTATCGGACTGCAAATATACAACAGATTTCTTTTTCTGCAATACCTTTAGTAAATTCTTTCAGAAAAATAAACTAAGACAAGACTACTTCCTTTTTGATTTAATAAAGTAATAAATCAAAAGGGAGAAGACAACAATGAGTAATATAATATGAATATATTCAAGCAAATCCAAAGGCATGAGAATTTATGTTAGTACTATATATACGTTTCAAAAAACACATTAGGTTTTTCAGAAAATTATAAGTAAATGTTAAACTTTAGGGGATAGCTTTTTTATGGGTATCTTTATTCCATGAGGAAGAAAATTACTATTATTTTAGGAAGTATTTTAGGTGTCGTTATCCTAATTGTGGTTGCTTCTTATATTGCAAATCCCATATTGAAAAATAAAATTAAAGAGGCGATTACAAAAGAAATCCCGGAAGGATTTGAAGTCAATGATTTTGAAATATCAGTAAACTCCTTTAAAGGTTCCGCATATATAGAAAACCTGCAGGCTATTGCAACAGATACCACTATAGTACCCAAAGATTCCAGAATCAGCTTATCTAAAGCCTCATTTAACAATCTTAGTTACTGGAAATATCTGTTCTCAGGTAAAATTGATTTCAACAGCGTTACCCTTACTGATTTACATGTAGTATCCTATAGGGATTCTACCTCAACAGAATCCAAAGAGGAGTCCCAAAAAGAATTTAAAGAGAAAATTAGCAGCGGTGCGTTTACACTTGAAAATGCATCCTTCTTACTAAAAAATATAGATGAGAGCATCTTTTTACTAGTGGATAGCTTATACTTTTCGCTGAAAGATGTAGTGGTTAATAACACCACACTTCAAGAAAAAATACCATTTTATTTTTCGGAAATAGAACTGGAAACAAGAGACTTCTTCTACCAGTTAAATGAGTATGATGAACTTTCTTTAAAAGAATTTTTAGTAAAGGATCAGCAACTTCAAATTAAAAACATTGCCATTCAAACAAAAATAGACACCTTGAATGTGGTAAATCCTGCAAATGAAATAGATATAAAAAACATACAGATTCCATCCCTTACAATCAGTGATCTTCATTTTAAAGTAGTGGAAGATACTTTTCAACTTTTTGGTGAGGAATTGGAATTTGAAAATCCTACTTTATTTATTCAAAAAGCAAAGAATGTGGTTGTCAATAATAAAGAAACACAAACGGAGTCTAAAACAACAAAGGAAGCTCCACTCCCATTTTCATTGGCTTCTTTAACAATAAAAAATTCAGCAATTACTTGGCTAAATGCTGACGAAAGTGTCCATTTACAGATAGAAGATTTTAATTTTTCGCTTAAGGAACTGGTGTTTAATACATCCACATTTCAGCAGAAAATACCATTTCAATTTTCTGATTTAGAGATGCAAAGTAATGCGATACAATACGAACTTAATGCATATGATTTGCTTTCGCTAAATACCTTTTCTATTCAGGATAAAGAACTGCAAATTGAAAATCTGGCCATAAAAACCATTTATTCTAAAACAGAACTTTCTAGGGTTATTTCTAAAGAACGGGACCATATGGATGTAGAGATACCTCTCTTGCTTTTAAAAGATTTTCATTTTAATACACTGGACTCTACATTTAAAGTTACAGCTAGTGATTTGAGGCTAGAAAATCCTGTATTAAAAGTGTATAGGGATAAATTAGTTGCTGATGACAACAGCATTAAGCCTCTTTATGGTAAAGTAATACGAGATATTCCTTTCCCTTTGACTATAGATTCTTTACACGTTACAAATGGTTCTATTGATTATGAAGAAAGGGTAAAAGCAGATCAGCCGGCAGGGAAAATCTTTTTTTCAAACCTTAATGCTACCATGGGAAATTTAAGCAATACCTACGGCAAAGGTGAGAAACGAACTACTATTGACATTAGAACAACTTTTATGGGGGAAAGCAACTTGTCTATAAATTGGGATTTTGATATTAATGAACCCGATGATAAGTTCCACATTCAGGGGGAGTTGGGAAGGTTAAATGCCACAAAAATGAATTCCTTTACAAAATCAAGTCTTAGGGTGGATATTACGGGGGATATAATAAGAACCTATTTTAATATTTACGGCAACATAAACAGATCACAAGTGGATTTTAAAATAAATTATAAGGAATTAAAAGTAGAAGTTTTAGATAAAAAAGACAAAAAGAACTGGTTGTTCTCTGCCGTCGCAAATATATTTGTAAAAAAAAGCAGCAGCAACAATGAAGGCACTTTCAAAGAAGCTAATGCCACCGTAGAACGAAATAAAGACAAATCCTTCTTTAATTACTTATGGATTAACATAACGGAAGGATTAAAACAGGTAGTTGTTGCTATTTAAATAAGTTTATTGTTCTATATCTATTGCCTCAAACAAAATTAAACTGCCTTCCTGAAAAGCTAGAGTAATTTCCATAGGGTTACAACACACTTCACAATCTTCGACATAGGTTTGTTTGGCCACTGAAGTATCTAATAACATAGAGATTTCTTCCCAACAATAGGGGCATTGAAAAAAATGTTCTTCCATTGTCAAATTCTTAATTTATTATTTAAGAGACTTACTAAAAATCAATAGTTAATAGTTGACCTGTAAGTTGCAAAAGCTCCAACTCTGCGAGTTTTGCCTCATACTTAGCGAGATTTTTTGTGGTTCTTGCATTTAAGAGATTTAACTGTGCCTGCCGAAGTTCCAAGGAGGAAATTTGACCTGATTTGTAACGCTCATAAGACCTTTCAAAATTGCTTTGTGCCACCTCAACATTGCTTTCCTGCATTCTGTAAATTGCAAGACGATTTTCATAATTTCCTTTAGCGTTTGCAATATCCCGCTTTACTTCTGTTCTAATTTGCTGCTGAAATAATTCCTGATTATTTATCTGTAATTTTGCATTTCTAAGGGTGGTAATTGCCCCGCCGCCATCAAAAAGGTTCCAAGTAAGGTTCACCCCTCCAGAAAAACCATAGGCAGTATTAGACGCCAGAAAATTTGTAGATGGAAAATTTCCTTGATTCCAGCCATAGGAACCGGTTAGACCTACCCTTGGCAAAAACAATCCTTTACCTGATTTATAAGCGTAATCACTGATGATAATATTTTGTTCAGCCTGAAGTAGCCGTATGTTGTTTTGCTCTGCTTCCCTAAGAAACTCTTCCAGTCGAAGTTCGTTAGTAAAGGCAACTAAAGTATCTACATTAAATTGCTGTTCCAAATCTTCATTAAGGATGACTGTAAGGTCTCTTTTTGTATTGCGCAATTGTTGTAGGGAATTCATTAGATTAACACTATCTGCTGTAATATCTACCTGAGCATTAAGCACTTCCAGCTTGGTATTTTGCCCGTACTCAAATTGGTATTCCGCACGTGTCAAGCGTTCTTTAGTGTTCTCTAGGGTTTCTTCGAGAACCGTAACATTTTCGGTAAGTCTGGCAACCTCATAATAAACAGAAAACAACTGAAGTATGGTTGTCTCAATAGTTTCTCTTGCTTCTAATGCAGACAAATTGTATTGTTCTTTTAAAGCTTTGTAATTATAATGTCTTCCCAGTCCTTCAAAAAGCAGGTAATCCATATTTATAGAAGCATTGTAACGCACGGTTTCAGCGCCATCTTCTCTTCTTACAGAACCATCCTGAAAAGTGGCATCTTGATCTTCAATATTGTAATTTGCCCCTGCTATCCCGGTAAGCGATGGTAAATATCCCGAATTTAAGAATGCGGCATTGTTTTCTGCTATTTCCGTAAGATTGGTCGCCACTTTAATCCCAAAATTATTTTCCAAGACGGCATTAATGGCTTCCTGTTTGGAAAGCATTTCCTGCGCTGTACCAGATATGCTAAGAAGAGCAAGCACTACAGACATATAAATATATAGACTTCTTTTATTCATCTTCCGCTTTTTGTTCTTTAATAGCTCGTTCCACATCTTCCTTATTTATTTTTTTTCCTGTAACAAGCCAGTATCCACGGGTTTTTATGTTATTGCTATAGGATAAAAACAAGGGTAAAAGTATCAGTGTGAGAACGGTTGCGATAGCTATTCCGTAAGTAATGGAAATAGCCATAGGTTTTAAAAATTGTGCTTGTCTGCTTTTTTCCATTAGTAAGGGTGCCAGACCAGCTATGGTTGTTAGGGATGTTAAAAATATTGCCCTAAATCTGGATTTTCCGGCTTCCAAAAGTGCTGTATCAAATTGCATTCCTTCCCTTAAATTTAAGTTAAATTTAGTTATGAGTACCAAGCCATCATTTACCATAATTCCTACCAAAGCAATAATACCCATAGCTGAAAGCATATTTACCGGAAAACCGTGTAACCAATGTCCCCAGGCCACGCCTATAACACTAAATGGGATAAGTAGCATAAGTAACAACGGCTGGCTATAACTGCGGAAGGTAAATGCAATGGTAGCATAAATCAAAAACAGTATAATTGGAAATATGGCGCCAGCTGACTTGGATAGTTTTGCTGCTTCCCTATTTTGCCCTTCATAGGCAACAGTTACCGTAGGGTATTTAGCAAGCAAATCAGGAATAACATCTTGTTGCAGTTCAAAAAGTAAATCTGTGGCACTATCGTTAGGATCCTCCATATCTGCACTTACCTGAATTTCCCTTCTTCCGTCAAGGTGGCGTATGGATTCTTCCCCACGCGCTATGGAATAAGAGGCTATTTCCTTGAAAGGCACGCGATCTCCTGACGGGGTGATAATGCGCATATCATCTAGATTATTTATAGAAGACCGCTGTTCCCTGTCATATCTTACCCAAACGCGTATTTCATCTTGGCCCCTTTGAAAGCGCTGTGCTTGAGCCCCAAAAAATCCGGCGCGTATTTGTTGCATGACATCATTTAAAGATAAACCAAGTGCATAAGCACTTTCATTTAAAACCACTCTTATTTCTTTAATACCTAAGGGATCAGTGTCTATAACATCTTTTAATTTAGGGTTATTTAGCATTGTAGCCTTCAACTCATCTTTAGCTGCCTTTAGTTCTTCTTTATTATTTCCGAGAAGGGAAATTGACACCGGGCTACCGCCAAAATTACCTCCAGAACCAAAGGTGAGTTGCTCCACGCCATAGACATCTCCAACAGCCTCTCTAATCGCCGATGTGATTTCCGGGGAGGAAAAGTCACGCTCTTCCCCCGGAAGTAAATTTACGGTTAAAGATGCTTTATTATTTCCGGGACCAACACGCTTTATAGTATTTTCGACGACTTGGAGATTGCCTGATTGTCTGGCAGTAAAATCTTCATTTACTTCCCATGTTCTCTTTTCAACTAAAGAAATAATAGAATCTGTGGTTTGTGGATTAACACCTTCAGCCATTAATAGATTAATGGATACCCTGTCGCTTGCAATACTTGGAAAAAAACTGACTTTTACAATTCCGCCCATTATAGACGCAATCGTTAGTATAAGAACCGATGTTATTATGGCAAAAGACAGGAAATTATGTTTTAATACAAAACTTAATAAGGGAGAGTAAAATTTATCTCTTAAATAGATCATTACCTTGTCGCCCGTTCTATTAATTACACGAAGCTTAACAAAAACTTTATCGATACCTTTCTTTTTAGCGCGTTCTTCGTCTGTTTCCCTGATCAATGCTTTGGAATGTGCAATGTGGGCAGGTAATATTATAAATGCTTCAATCAGTGATATTAGAAGGGTCAAAATTACCACTATGGAAACTTCTGCATAAAACTTTCCAATCCTACTATCCAGAAATTGGAAAGTCAAAAAAGCCAATATTGTAGTTATAATTGCAGCGATTATGGGCGGAACAACTTCCAGCGTTCCATCAATTGCAGCTCTTATAGGACTTTTACCTTTTTCATAGTGCTGATAAATATTTTCAGAAATAACAATGGCATCATCTACCAAGATGCCGATTACGATTATCATCCCAAAAAGAGATAGAACATTGATTGTAACCCCAAAAAAACCAGCAAAAATAAACATCCCGAGAAAAGATATAGGCAATCCAAAAGCTACCCAAAACGCAACTCGTGTATTTAAAAAGAAGGACAGAAATAACAACACAAGTAAAATCCCCATCATACCGTTTTCCAATAAAATCTTAGTACGTTGATTTAGGGAAATAGAAGAATCATTTACAATATCTAATTGTAAGTTGTTGTTTTTCAGGTTAAATTCATCCACATATGCATTAATTTGTTCAGCCGTGGAAATTAAATCTTCATTATTAGTGTTGTTTATATTGACATTAACGGAAAGATTGCCATTAAAATAAGATGCATTAGGCGTTTCAGAAAACTGGTCTCTTACCGTGGCAATATCTTTTAGGCGAATTGTATTTCCCGAAGGATCAGCGCGTACAACAATATTATTAAGTTCATCTGCATAATAGGAGCGGTTATTGGCCCTGATCAAATAATCTTCGGTAGGGGTTTTAATGGTTCCGCCGGTGGTAAAAATGTTTGCAGCTGCAAGTGCCTCTGCTACTTCGTTAAAAGTTAAGTTAAAAGCCAGAAGATCATTTTCCCTTACAGCTATCTCAATTTCTTCTTCAGGATAACCGGTAACTTCAATCTGGGAAATGCCTTGCATTGCCCGTATATCGTTTTCAATTTCCCGGGTAATTTGTTTTAAGGTTGCCAGGGGGATATTTTCGCCGCTAACTGCAAAACTAATCGTTTGGCGTATCTCTTCCTGAATTGCAATAACTAGAGGTTCCATCTGCGAAGGGAAATTGGGTACCCGGTCTACTGCGTTTTTTACTTCAGCGAGTATGACATAAATATCTTCTCCCCTTTCAATTTCTATTGTTATGCTGCCACCGCTTTCCCTAGCGGTTGATGTCACCCTGTCAATACCAAGTAAACCTTTTAAATTATCTTCGATTTTGATAATTATACCTTCCTCAATTTCCTCAGGAGCTGCTGCCGGATAGCTGATATTAATATTGATTATTTCGGAATCAACCAGTGGAAAAAAAGAAGATTTTAAACTTAAAAATCCGAAAATTCCAAAAATCACAAACGCAAAAATAACGATGTTTACCGCTACCTCATATCTTATAAAATACTCCAGTAATTTGCGCATGGTTATTAATTTTCAGAAATGGTATCTGTATTTCTAACTGTATTTTCAGGATTGTCGTTGTCCAGAATTTTTACTACCTGTCCGGCATAAGAGCCGGGAAATGTCCTGGATACTATCAAGGTGCCTTCAGGAATCCCTTGAACAACCACATCTTCTGATGAAAAGAAAACCGGTTTTACATTAAGAAGGTCTAAAACACTGTCTTTAACAAAAAATAATTGTGTCTCGTTCACTAAAAGCCGTCTGGGAATTTTATAAGCGTTTTCTTGGTCTTTTGCCCTTATATTCGCTTGTAGAAACATGCCCTCTTTTACATTTGCATCCTTTATCTCCAGAAATACATTAACCGTCTGGGTAGTTTGATTTACACTCGCATTGATACGAATGATGGTTCCTGAAAATGTAGAGGTATTATCCAGACTGGTTAAGGAAACTTCTTCCCCAATCTTTAAAAAGTTTGCGACATTCCCGGGTACGGAGACCTCCATTTCGTAAACCGTGGTATTTATAAATTCACCTAATTTTTGTCCGGAACGAATTAAGGTTCCTTTAGTGACAAGCGCTTCAGTTACTATACCGGAATATGGAGCACGAATATTGAATTTCATCAATCGCTCTTCCATATTTTTTAAATCGTAATAAGTGGTTTGGATATTCCTTCCGGTGATAAAGTACTTTTCCTGGTCTGTGGAAAATTCAGGTAATGGTGGGGTGGAATTTGCAATTTGAAAATCCTGAAGATATTGCTGCCATTTTGGATAAGCATCTTTATAATCCAGCCTGAGATCCGGCATGATGGATGCAATAAGATTATATAAATTACTCTTTTTAGATTGTACTGACGCACGATATTCTGACGCATCAATACTAATTAACGTTTGTCCCTTTTCATAACGTTGTCCTACTTTAAAATCATGGCTACTACTTCTAAAAATGCCTTGCACTTCCGCAAAAAGTTCCAGTCGCTCTTTTGCAATCACATTGCCCGTGGCGGGAATAAGAATGGGAATATTAGTGTTTTTTACCTCTTCTACATATACATTTTGAACAACTCTTTGGAGGGTGGGGTCTACTTCTTTTTTTGGATTTGCGATGCGTATAGAAGCAAAAATGACAATTACCAATAAAACAACGCCTAAGGCAAATAAGATAATTTTTCGCATGAAAATGTAAACTAAGTGTGTGAGCAGTCTACAAATCTATCTTTTTGAAATGAAAAAAATGGTTAATTGTTTCTTAAAAATTTGAAATTAACTATGTTAAGCTATCCATTGTAGCTTGAACATCTTCCCATTTCTGCATTTTAGATTCGAGTTCTGCCTTTTTATTTTCATATTTTTTGAAAAACTCAGGTTTTGACGAAGTGCTCTCGTAATTTTTAGCTAAGTTTTCGTCCATAACGGCAATCTCCCTTTCGAGCTTTAAAATGTCTGCTTCTATATTACTAAGTTTATTTTTAAGTGCTTTGTCCTTCTTCTGATCGGTATATTCCTGTTTATTGGAAGCTTCTTTAGGGCCCTTTTTTTCTTCAGATTTTAACTCTGCTTCCCGCATACTGCTAATCTTGCGCTGCTCCAGATAGTATTCTATACCGCCGAGATATTCTTTAATTTTCTGGTCTTTAAATTCATAAACATTGTTACAAAGTCCCTGTAGAAAATCCCTGTCATGTGAAACAAGGACCAAGGTTCCTTCAAAATTATTAAGCGCTTCCTTCAACACATTTTTAGATTTTATGTCTAAATGGTTGGTAGGCTCATCCATCACCAGCACATTAAAGGGTTGCAATAACATTTTAGCAAGCGCCAGACGGTTTCTCTCGCCCCCAGAAAGCACTCTTACAAATTTATCAACTTCTTCCCCTCTAAAAAGAAAAGAGCCCAGGATATCCCTTACTTTGCTTCGGTTTGTTTCATTTGCAGCATTGATCATCGTGTCCAGTACTGTAATGTTTCCATCCAGATAATCTGCCTGATTTTGTGCGAAATAACCTATTTGCACATTATGACCCAATTTCAAGGTTCCCTGATGTGGAATTTCGCCAACAATAATTTTTGCCAAGGTGGATTTTCCCTGTCCGTTTTGACCTACAAAAGCAGTTTTGATTCCCCTTTCTATAGCCATTTCTACTTTGTCCAAAACATGGTTATCACCATAATTTTTTGAAACTTTGTGTGCTTCTACCACTACTCTTCCGGGTTGTATAGAGATGGGGAATCGAAGTCTCATTACTGCATTATCATCTTCATCTACCTCAATTCTGTCTACCTTGTCCAGCTTCTTGATTAGGGATTGTGCCATGGAAGCTTTAGAAGCTTTTGCCCTGAATTTTTCTATAAGTCGTTCTGTTTGCTGAATTTGTTTCTCCTGATTTTTTTGAGAAGCAAGTTGTTGCTCGCGCAATTCCTGACGTAAAACCAAATATTGTGAATAAGGTTTATTGTAATCGTAAATGCGACCCAATGAAATTTCAATGGTGCGGTTTGTCACATTATTTAAAAACATTTTATCGTGAGAAACAATGACCACAGCACCCGGGAAATTGGTCAAAAAGCCTTCGAGCCAGATGATCGATTCTATATCCAAGTGATTGGTAGGCTCATCGAGCAGAAGGATATCGTTAGTTTGCAAAAGTAATTTTGCAAGCTCAATACGCATACGCCATCCTCCGGAAAAAGTTTCGGTTTTCTTTTGAAAATCTTTGCGCTTAAAACCTAATCCCTGAAGGATTTTTTCAGTTTCTCCTTGATAATTATACCCTCCTATAATTTCATAATGATGGGTAAGATCGCTTATGGCAACAATCAAATCGTGATAGGAATCCGATTCATAATCGGTTCGGGTACCGAGCTTATGATTGATATCATCCATTTTTTGCTCCACATTTTTTATTTCTTCAAATGCTTCATAAGCTTCTTCCAGAACCGTTCTACCCTGAACAAAATCAATATCTTGCTTTAAAAATCCTATTTTAATGGATTTATCAGACGCCATCTCGCCTGTATCCGGCTGCATTTCTTTGGAAAGAATTTTTAATAGTGTGGATTTTCCTGCACCGTTTTTCCCAATCAATCCTACGCGATCCCCACCTCTAAGCTGAAAAGAAATTTCTTCAAAAAGATATTCCCCCTGAAATGAGACCGATAAATTATATATGTTTAACATCTTAATAAACTTTGTGACAATTTTTTTGCAAAGATGCTTAAATTTGTGGTGAAAAAAAATAGAATTAACTATGTTTAAAGGAACTAAGTTGTATAGTGTCTTTACCGGCGCTTGTCCTGTTTGCCAACAAGAGTCCATGTACAAGGATTCAAATTCATATAACGTACCTAAATTATTGAAAATGCACGATCGATGCAGTCACTGCGGCACTAAGTACAAAATAGAACCATCTTTCTTCTATGGAGCCATGTATGTTAGTTATGGTGTGGGGATTCTATTTGCAGGGTTGGCTTTTGCAATTTCTTATTTGTTATTTGGGGGTGGGTTAATGACTTCTTTCTTTGCCATTGTGGGTACACTTATTCTTTTTATGCCAGTTATCATGAGGCTTTCCAGAAACATCTGGATAAATATTTTTCTGGAATACGACGAGTCAAGGGGTAAATAGCTTTACATATCGTTTTATATTAATATCCTTGCTCAAGGGAATTTTATTTTCAATAAAATCATAGAGTTGGGAAGCCGTTTGCGGAGCAATACTTACCCCACGAGTACCAAGACCATTAAAAATAAACATATTTTCGTTTACCGGATGCCTACCCACCAACGGCTTTCTATCTCTTACGGTAGGGCGAATACCCGCCAGGTGATTTACTATTTCAAAAGGGCAGCTGATAAGTTTTTCTAGTTTTCCCAATAAATCCTCCTTAGCTTCCTCTGTAACACTGTATTCTTTATCTCTCCAGTCATAAGTTGCACCTACCCAATACAAATCGTCTTCCATAGGAATAATGAATATGGATGCGTTGAGGATTTCTTTTAATTGTAATTGAGGTGAATGTATAATGAGCATTTCCCCTTTAGTTCCGTCTAACGGAAGGTAGTCAAAAAAAGGATTTTTATGCATTCCAAATCCCTCGGTAAAAACGATATTCTTTGCTGATACATGTTTATATTGCAGGGTGTACCCAATTTCTAAAAGCGAATAGTCAAAAGTTTCTTGCTTTATTTTATTTTGATTTTCTAAATGATTCCTGTATGCATCGAGCAAAACTGAGGTATCTACTCTACCGGTTTCAAAAACTTCCCCGTAACCAAAAGGGGCAGAAATAGAGGGGTTGGTATTGGGCAATAATTTTAAAGAAAGGTATGTCGCTAATTCCCTCCTGTCGGAAGCTTCAAACCAAAGATTTTGTTCCTCATAAGAAGTAAACCTGCGCAAGACCGGAATTTTATAATCCAGAATCATTTGTAGCTTTTGCTCTAACCGTTTATAGAATGGCTTGGCAACCTCTAATTGTTCCGTGGCATTCCAGGCAAGTGTAAAGCGTTTAAGAATAACCGGGTTGTATAACCCTGCTGCAACTAAGGAAGATGCATTAGTATTATTGTCAAAAACGAAAAAGGTTTTGTTGTTTTTTTCCAGTTCTTCACAAAATGCAATTCCGGCCAAACCCAAACCCACGATAATATAATCTACCATTTAGCGAAAATAAAAAAACTCCTGCTATAAGACAGGAGTTTTTGGTAAGTATATATTGAAATCTTTAATAATTCCAAAGGTCAATTTCTTTATTTCTAATACTTTCTTTGATGCGCTCAGATTCCAGCAACTGCATTAAAGCATTGTCTGTTATGTAGTCCTTAACTTCGCGATCCCCATATTCATTATCTTCCCTATAAATTACCGCACTGAATCTTCTCGAGTTTAGTAAATGGTCAAATGAAACCGGCATAGAGGTGTTTAATCTATTGAAGGCCTTATTTTCATGAAGAACCTCTCTGGCATCCGGAAACCAAACCCAGAATAACTCAACAAGAGATGAATTTTCATCATCAATAAAGTTAACGTCTGGTGCAACCGGTGCAATACCTAAAAGACGGTATTTAAGTTCTCCTTGTCTTTTATCAATATACCAGTACCCACGCACACGATATTCTTCGATATCTGCAGATGTTAAATCTCTTCTATCAATATACTGTGCATCTAAAGCCTCACCGGCATTGATTTGTTGTCTACCTAAATCAGTGGTGTCAATTTTGGAAATGGTTGCTTGAATATCTGCCAGTGTTCTTTTTTCAGTAAAATAAGAATCTGTATAAATATTTTGTATTCTTCCATTCTTGATATTTGTCATCAAAACATCATACAAAGATCTGCGGTCAGGACCGATATTATTAGTGTCTATCGGATAATACAAGGGAAAGTTAATTCTTTCATCCAGATCAATTATCTCCCAAACGGTCTTTGCCCACAATACATCACGTTGATCGATATACCCATAAGATAAAGGGGTATCGTTATCATAAGCAATTTGAGCCTCGGTTTTTTTACCAATATCTTCAGGTGATTTGGCATTCAAAATGTTTGTTTGACCAACTGCACTTGATGAAATTAATATCCCGATAAGTATTCCTAAGAAAGATTTGAAATTCATCATTTTAATTTTTAATTAATTTGTAAGTTCTACAAATACAGGTGCTATTTTAGGAAGCATATATCCGGTATTTCCTGCAATATTTGCTGTTATATCAAATATTTGCACGGTTTCCCCTCTTTTAGCCCTGCGTAAATTATTTTTTGCGGCATCATTTAGCTTGCTTCCGGTAACTATAGTTGTAGGTTGTCCCGGAACATTGAATTTGAAACCGGTAACATTTAGATTTAAATCAAAATCAAAATCAATTAGAGCTGCACCTATGGTAGAAATACCTAATACATCCCGTTGCATTTTAACAAGACCATCTTCACCACGCACAGTACCTGTAGGTCTTGGAATGTCTTTAATTCTGAAAGTTTTACTGTCACTTACAGTTTCTCCTCCAGGCAAAGCGCCACTAACACTAATTTTTACTTCACGTCCTTGAACATTAGTTACATTCATATTATATTTACCTGCACCGCCTGCAGCAGTAAGTCCAGGACCATTTGCAGTCACACTTCCTACACCAGGAATAGATATTGTCATAGGGTTTACTACCCCACGATATACTACATTCATTTTATCAGCAGAGATTACAGCAGCATTAGGTTTTGGAATAACCGCATAAGAACTTAAGATTGGAATAGAAACCACTGAGTCTCCTTCTTTAAATTGTAATTCTCCTGTAATATTTTGTTCACCAACATTTCCTGCTGGGAAATCTAGCATAACTTGACCACCTGTAAAGGTTTTAATTTCATTACCATTTACAAGGACTTTGTCAAAACTCATAGTATTATCAAAACGTCCTAGTACAACTCTACCTTTAAAGTTTTCGCCGCTGAAGAAAGCAGTTTTTTCCGGAACTACAATTGCTTGATAGTTTGTCATAGACACATCAGATTGTAATTGTCCTTTAAGCATAGCAGAAAGTACCTGAGAGTTTGTTGCTTTAACATCTGCTTGCATTTGTGTAAGTTTAGTAACAGAAGCAATCATAGGGAAGCCTTCGTAGTGGTATTTTAACCATTCCACTTTTACGCCATCTCTGCGTGTTTCTTGGTCTGTACTGAATTTTTTATTTACATCTGCAGCAATTGTAGCAAAACCCTCACCAACAATAGCAATAACACCTTCTCTATATTTATTAATGTTATCTACAAACTCTCGTCCTGCAGGGGTTAAATTATCGCCACTGAAAAACTTTTGATTTAAAAAGTCTGCTTTGTCCATGACCTCATAATTATCAAAATCGTCATCCTTTACAGTTCCCATCAACTCAGCTTTGATTGTACCAAGATATTGATCAAATTCATTGGAAAGTGCATTTACTTCCTCTGCCTTGGCCTTCAACGGTACATATTTTTCCGGCTGCTCCGTAGCCTTTTCAGCAAGACCTGCCATGTATGCAGCATTACGCTGTTCTGTAGACAAGTTAGCCTCTGTTAAACGTTCATTCATTAATCCAAAAGCCGATAATACTTCTTTGGACATATTTAAAGCAAGCATAGCGATGAATACCAGATACATCAGGTTAATCATCTTCTGTCTTGGGGATAGTTTTCCTCCTGCCATTTTAAGTTTTTTTGTTTATTAATATACAGTTAGAAAAAAATTAGTTTCTGTTTGTCATTGCAGACAACATACCGCCGTAAACACCATTTAAAGAAGATAGGTTTGTAGCCATAGCTTCCATTTGTTGTTTTAGTTTTCCGGCATTTTCAGTAACTGCTTCATTGATTTCAGCGTGACGGCTTGCAGATTCTACCTGAACTTTATAAAGACTATTTAAAGATTCCATTTGTGCAGCGGCAAGACTCATTTCCTGGCTGTATCTTTTTGTAGCATTCATGGCATCTGCGGTAGGTGCCATGTCTTTGGCCGCTCCTTCAAAAGAACGAATACTGTCTCCTAAACTGGACATTAAGTTTGCGTCCAGACGTGCTTCTTTAAGCATATCATCCAGTTTTTTGGATAAAAGCCCTTGTGCATCTTCCGGTGCTTCCTGTTTTAGCTTTTTCCCCATAGTTTGTCCACCGGCTAGTTCAGGATATACTAATGACCAGTCTAAATCATCATCTACAGGCTCAAAAGCAGATATTGCAAATATTATTGCTTCAGTAATTAAACCTACAGCCAGAAGTATTCCTCCGTTTAGTGGTCCTATTTCCCAGTGAAGAATTTTGAAAAGTGCCCCGATAATTACAATAGATGCTCCAAGGCCATAAGCCATGTTAAAAAGTTTCTTAGATGATTTTGATTGTGCCATAATAAGTTAAGATTTCTGGTTAAGTTTTTGTGTTAGTTATAAAATTTTCTGATTTTTGGGTATTACCTGCCATCACCAAAGCTTTGGTTAAGAACGACGTCGGTTCCCATGTAGTCTTGTACAGTCCTAAAGCCTATATAACTTCTAGCGGTGTCTGCATATTCATAGTCCCTTGTGCTTACCTGTAAGAAATAAGCGACATCTTTCCAGGAACCTCCCCTAACAACTTTACGCATATTAGAAGGATCATTTACAGTGGGGTTCATAGTAGACATAAATTCATAAGAAGCAGGATCGTAAGAAGAATCAACCCATTCTGCAACATTACCTGCCATATTATACAGGTTATAATCATTTGGCTCATAGGCATCCGCCTCAACAGTATATAAAGCTTGATCTGCTGCGTAGTCTCCTCTTAATGGCTTGAAGTTTGCCATAAAACAACCGCGGTCATTGAGAGTATAAGGACCTCCCCATGGATATGTTCCAGATTCTATACCCCCTCTAGCTGCATATTCCCATTCTCCTTCCATAGGTAGACGGAAAGAGTTTACAAAGTTTCTACCTCTCTTTTTCTGATACGAATTTTTATATAAAGTACGCCATGCACAAAAAGCTTTGGCTTGTTTCCAACTTACCCCAACAACAGGATAATCACCATAGGCTTGATGCCAAAAGTAATCGTTATGCATAGGCTCATTATAAGAATAATTAAAGTCCCTTATCCAAACGGTAGTATCAGGGTATATTTGAACTTCTTCTTTTTCAATGTATTTACTTCGTTTAGCAGTGCGGTCTCTGGCAGCCTCACCAATATTCATATACGAATACTGGAATTTTAACTTACTCACATCAATGGAGCGTAAACCATTATAGGATTCTTCCGCAGGAAGATACATCGTGTCCATCACTTCTGAATAATATTCATCTGGATATTCTGCTGTGTCCCAAAAAAGATCTATGTCATTATTTACTTTCCTTCCGGCATAGAAATCTTCTCCCATACCAAAGTAATTATCATACATATATTGCTCATATGGAGTCATTTCTTCATTTTGCTGGTCGACAAATGCAAATTCGCCAATACCACCATCTCCGGGAGTAGCACCTAATTCATCAGCCAGTATTGCAAGTCTTAAACGAACAACAGAGTCTCTGACCCAATTTACAAATTGGCGGTATTCAGAATTCGTAATCTCCGTTTCATCCATATAGAAGGAACGAACAGTTACGGTCTTGGTTGGCGCATCCATAACACCCACAAAATCGTCAGCAGCCTTACCCATGATAAATGATCCGCCTGGAATCAAAGTCATTCCAAAAGGCTTTTCAGGATGCCACTTTTTACCTTTTACCCCAACTAATTCCCCTCTATCGCCAGAGTTACAACTGATTAAAAAGGTAAAGATAGCAGTTAGTGCAATAAACTTCTTCATACGTGTTTAGGTTATGTATCCAGATTCAAGGGCGTAAACCTATTTATAAATTTTTTAAAAAACAACAGTTTACTAAAAAAAACCCTAAAATCTCTTTATTATATTATTAAATTTCGTTTTTACGTCTTGCTTTATACCATCTTTCAGGAATTTCCTGATTACAGGCATTCTCATAATCCTTATATGTGCAAGGTAATAACGTATGCCTTTTTAATTTATTATTATCATCTGAAATAAATGGCAATTCAATCCACCAACGTTGTGTTTTTAAACTTTTTTTAAAAACCAATGTTTCGTTTTCTACAGGAACTTTGTAGGTGGTAAATTCTGCTTCAGAAGCTGCATTTCCATCTTCAATGCGATAGTTTACTCCTTCGATAAAATACCAGATAACCTGAGCCAGTAACATAGCAGAACCATTATTTTTTGGGGTTTCACTAATCTCAAAAATGCCAAAAGTGCTTACCCGGTTGCTTATACCTGCATATCTGGAAATAGCACAAATTTCCCTGCTGTTGAATCCGTTTGGTGACTTATTAACTATATAACTAAGTTCTCCATCTTTTATTGCTGAAATATCTAAACTTACAATATCTGCATCGCGGGTTATGGGCTCTACTAAACTTATATCGTTTATTATTTCCCCTAATCTGTATGCGTCAAAATATAATTTATCCAGAAGAACAATTTCTTCCGCAGGATTAAAATAAGTTTGATACCCTATAGTACTGTAATTAAATAAATTATAGGGTTTTTCCACTACCATCTTGCCTACATAGGATTTATTTGAAATAGGAGCATCTGCATTTCCAATATCAAATTTACTGTCAATGTTTACAAAATTTACCATTTTGCCAAAAGTATCATATCCTCTGTACACGGGGTATATTAAATCCTGGCTTCCGCCCAGAATAATAGGGATAATATTTTTAGAAACTAATTGATTGATCACAGCGGTTATCGCAAAATAAGTATCCTCAACGGTTTCCCCTGCTGCAATATCGCCTAAATCTGCTATTGTAAGATGCCAGTTTCCTGCGTAAAGGGAATAAAAGGAATTTCTAATAGCATCAAAAGACGGGAAATTACCCATAAAGTTGATATCCTTGCGGGATTCCTTTACGCCAAATATAATGATTTTACATTGCTCTATTTCCGGAAAACCGCTTCGTTCTGTATGGATTTGCAAATTTTTACCCAAAACACCATCTGGCAAGACTTCTCGTTGTGCTAATACAGATTTAGAAACCGGACTGAAAAATTCAACCATACGATCTTTTGTTCAAGTGTGTTTATTACTTTTTCTTGGTTACTTTCTTTTTCACAGGGGTTTTCTTTTTTGGTGCTGCTTTCTTTTTAGCAGGTGATTTTTTCTCGAGCATTCCCTGAACTTCTTCCAGTGAAATTTTATCTACCTCTGTTGTTTTAGGAAGTTCTATTTTAGTTTTTCCTTTTGACAAGTTAAACCTTCCCCATCTCGCTTTTTCAATTTTAATGCCTTCTTTAGGCCATTCCCTGACTACTTTTTCTTCTTCCTTTTTTATTTTATCTTCAATCAAGGTTATGATGTCCTGATCACTCAAATTATCAAAATCATATTTTTTGCTCACATTGATAAACATATCATTCCACTTTAAAAATGGACCAAACCTTCCTACACCTTTCTGAACAGGCATGCCTTCATGTTCGTAGATGGGTGCATCTGCTTTTTTCTTTTCGTCAATAAGAACTTTTGCTTCTTCAAAAGTAACATCGAGAGGCTCCATACCTTTTGGTAAGGAAATAAATGTTTTTCCAAAACGCACATAAGGACCAAAACGGCCATTGTTGACCTCTACTTCTTCCCCGTCTACCTGACCAAGTTTTTTTGGAAGCTTAAACAGATCCAAAACTTCTTCTATGGTAATTGTATTTAGCTGCTGATCAGATCGCAAGCTTGCAAATTCTTTTTCCTCATCATCCGGTGCGCCTATTTGTGCCATAGCACCATACTTTCCTAACCGCACTAAGATTGTCCTGCCGCTTTCGGGATGCTTCCCTAAAATGCGCTCACCACTTTCCCTTTCGGCATTTTCTTCCACATCTTTAACTTGTATGTGAAAGTCTTTGTAGAAATCTCTGAGCATCTCTGTCCATTTTTCATTTCCTTCCGCAATATCATCAAAATCTTGTTCTACTTTAGCCGTAAAGTTATAATCTAAAATAGTTTTAAAATTTTCCACTAAAAAGTCATTGACAATCATCCCGATATCTGTGGGAACTAACTTCCCTTTATCAGAACCTACCGTTTCAGTAAGCTTTTTTTCTTCCACTTTATCTTTTTTGAAAGTAAGTTGCATATAGCTTCTTTCTACACCTTCAATAGTCCCTTTTTCTACATAATTTCTGTTTTGAATAGTGGAAATAGTAGGTGCATAAGTAGATGGTCTACCTATGCCTAATTCTTCCAGTTGTTTTACCAAGGAAGCTTCAGTATATCTGTACGGTGCTCTTGTAAAACGTTCCGTAGCGGTTATGTAATTGTTTTTTAATTTTTCCCCTTTTTTGAGGTTCGGAAGCATCCCTTCTTGTTCCTCATCTTCATTATCATGGCCTTCTAAATAGACTTTCAAAAACCCGTCAAATTTAATCATCTCGCCGTTTGCAGTAAAATCCTGATCATGTGTCGAAGCAGAAATGCGCACATTGGTTCTCTCGAGCTCTGCATCACTCATTTGGGATGCAATGGTTCTTTTCCAAATTAATTCATATAACCTGGACTGATCCCTGTCAATAGCAACAGTATGCCTAGCAATATCTGTGGGACGAATCGCTTCATGGGCTTCCTGAGCTCCTTTTGATTTTCCTTTAAAATTTCTGGGCTGACTGTATTCTTTGCCAAATGCAGATGTGATTTCTGCTTTAGCAGCATTTTTTGCATCTTCTGAAAGATTAACACTATCGGTACGCATATACGTTATCAAACCTGCTTCATACAAACGCTGCGCAACATTCATCGTCTTGGCTACCGGGAAATATAATTTCCTGGATGCTTCCTGTTGCAGGGTCGAAGTAGTAAAAGGCGGAGATGGTTGCTTTTTGGCCGGTTTTTTTGTGAGGTCTGCTATAGTGAAAGAAGCTCCCTTGTTTTTTTCAAGGAATGCCTGTGCTTCTTTTTGATTGGTTAAATTCTTGGGAAGTTTAGCTTTAAAAGGTTTTCCTTCTTCATTTAAAAATTCAGCATCTACTCTAAAAGATCCTTCCGGTTTGAAATTTTGTATTTCTCGCTCCCTCTCAACTATCAATCTTACAGAAACAGATTGTACCCTTCCTGCGGAAAGGCCTCCCTTTACCTTTTTCCAAAGGACAGGGGAAAGTTCATAGCCCACTAAACGGTCCAAAACCCGTCGCGCCTGTTGTGCATTTACTAAATTATAATCAATTTTTCGGGGATTCTCAATCGCTTTTAAAATAGCAGATTGTGTGATTTCATGAAAAACAATGCGCTTTGTCTTTGCATCATTAAGTTTTAATTCTTCAAATAAATGCCACGCTATAGCCTCTCCCTCGCGATCCTCATCACTTGCTAACCAAACAGTTTCTGCTTTGTCTGCGAGTGCTTTCAGATTTTTCACCAACGCCTTTTTATCTGTGGGGACAATATATTTTGGTTTAAAATCACCATTCACATCCACTCCCAATTCGTTGGAAGGCAAATCTGCAATATGCCCAAAACTCGATTCCACCTTAAAATCCTTGCCTAAAAATTTTTCAATGGTTTTGGCTTTTGCTGGGGACTCTACGATTACTAAATTTTTTGCCATACGCTATATTCCCCTGAAAAGGGAATCCCTTATTTAATTTTGATTACTATAATTTTCTGCCAATAATTATGACTTTACAGAAAAGCTTCGGACAGAAAACACGTTCCCTATTTTTCTTAAAAACTGTTTGTATTTCAACAAGAATATAAGTAAAATTGGTTTACAAAAGTATGTGATTTTTTTTATAATGCTATTTTATTGTACAAAATCCACTTTTCATACTTCTTCGGAATAAAGAAAAAACCCCAAAACACCCATAAATTTTCTCTGAAAATACCTCTGCCACTTTGTCACTAATTTTCATTTTAATTGTATCTTTGCACACTTCTTGAATTGAGGATTTTAGAATATGGAGAAAATTATAGACGAAAACAAGCAAGGATCACAATTAACACTGGAGCACGTAAAAAGCAATACCAAAAAACTTTTTATCGAAAGCTATGGTTGCCAGATGAATTTCAGCGACAGCGAGATCGTGGCTTCCATACTTACAGACCACGGCTATAATACCACAACCAATCTGGAAGATGCAGACCTGGTTTTGGTAAATACCTGTTCCATTCGTGACAAAGCAGAACAGACCGTTCGCAAACGTCTGGAAAAATACAATGCTGTTAAAAGGGACTCTAACCCTAATATGAAAGTAGGCGTTTTGGGCTGTATGGCTGAACGTCTAAAAAGCCAGTTTCTCGAAGAAGAAAAAATTGTTGACCTGGTCGTTGGTCCTGATGCCTATAAAGATTTACCTAATTTATTGAGTGAGGTGGAAGAAGGCAGAAATGCCGTGAACGTAATCCTTTCCAAAGAAGAAACTTATGGGGATATCTCCCCGGTTCGTTTGCAAAGTAATGGGGTTACCGCTTTTGTGTCCATCACACGTGGTTGTGATAATATGTGCACCTTTTGCGTGGTTCCTTTTACGAGGGGACGGGAGCGCAGCAGGAATCCGCAAAGTATATTGGAAGAAATCAACGATTTGGCAAATAAAGGATTTAAAGAAGTTACCCTTCTGGGTCAGAATGTGGATAGTTATTTATGGTATGGCGGCGGACTCAAAAAAGATTTTGAAAAAGCCAGCGAGATGCAACAAGCTACCGCAACAAATTTTGCAGCATTATTAGCACTTGTGGCAGAGGCACAACCTAAAATGCGCATTCGGTTTTCTACCTCCAATCCGCAGGATATGAAAATGGATGTGATAGAAACCATTGCAAAATATCAAAATATCTGTAACTACATACACTTGCCGGTGCAAAGCGGCAGCACCCGTATTTTAAAAGAAATGAACAGGCAACATACCCGTGAGGAGTATATGGCGTTAATAGACAACATCCGTAAGCTGATTCCTGATTGTTCTATTTCTCAAGATATGATTACCGGTTTCCCCACAGAGACCGAAGAAGATCATCAGGACACATTAAGTCTCATGGAATATGTAAAATATGATTTCGGGTTTATGTTTATGTATTCCGAAAGACCGGGAACGATGGCTGCGCGAAAAATGGAAGATGATATTCCTGAAGAAATTAAAAAAAGACGCTTACAGGAAATTGTAGATGTACAGCAAAAGTACAGCGCCTACCGAACACAACAATTTGTGGGAAAAACGGTGGAAGTTTTAATTGAAAGAACTTCCAAAAAAAACCAAAACGAATGGAGCGGCAGGACCGAACAAAACACGGTAGCCGTTTTTCCGAAAGAAAATTATAAAGTTGGTGATTTTGTTATGGTAAAAATTACAAACTGTACTTCAGCAACATTGATTGGAAAACCTATTGAATTAAGTCAAAATAATTAAATTAAAAAACTCTCCCCTTTGGGGGAGCTTGAGGAGGATTATGGATTCTGTACAAGCAATAAAACAACGTTTCGGCATCATTGGGAATGACCCAAAATTAAACCGTGCCATTGAGAAAGCAATCCAGGTTGCCCCTACAGACATTTCAGTGTTAGTAACCGGGGAAAGTGGTGTGGGAAAAGAAAGTATTCCCAAAATTATTCACGCTCTTTCGCACCGTAAGCATGGTAAATACATTGCCGTAAACTGTGGTGCCATTCCTGAAGGAACTATCGACAGCGAGTTATTTGGCCACGAAAAAGGATCTTTTACCGGGGCAACCCAAACCAGAAGCGGTTATTTTGAAGTAGCAGATGGCGGCACCATATTCTTGGATGAAGTGGGCGAATTGCCTTTACCCACACAGGTTAGATTGCTTAGGGTTTTGGAAAATGGCGAATTTCTGAAAGTAGGCTCCTCTAAATCCCAAAAAACCGATGTACGCATCGTTGCTGCAACTAATGTGAATATGGGCGATGCCATAAAAGCCGGGAAATTCAGGGAAGATTTATACTATCGTTTGAGTACCGTCGATATTCCCATCCCACCTTTGCGCAATCGGGAAGAAGACATACATTTATTGTTTCGGAAATTTGCGGCAGATTTTGCCCAGAAGTACAAAATGCCCACCATTCGCCTGAACGATCAGGCTGTGGAACAACTTTTAAAATACCGCTGGAGCGGAAACATCAGGCAGTTGCGCAATGTGGCAGAACAAATATCGGTACTGGAGCAAAATAGGGAGATTACCTTACAAACCCTGAGACATTATTTGCCCGATTTGGGCAATACCCTTCCGGCTGTAATAGGCGGGAGAAAATCAGAAAGCGATTTTGGTAATGAAAGGGAAATTTTGTACAAGGTTTTGTTTGATATGCAACGGGATGTAAACGACCTGAAAAAATTAACCATGGAACTTCTAAAATCAGGAAGTGCAGAAAAAGTACAAAAAGAACATTCCGGGCTCATTAATAAAATTTATACCGAAGAAGAAGACGATGCCTTTGAAGAACTTTCTGCCATTGTAGAAGATAATGAAGAAAACAACAAGGTAGAAGTGATTGCAATTCCCAATGCGCCAACTACAAATGATTCTCAGGATAAATACCATTTTGCCCAGGAAATACAAGAAGAAGAAACGCTTTCCCTGAAAGATAAAGAACTAGAGCTTATTAAAAAAGCATTGGAAAAAAATCAAGGCAAACGCAAAGCTGCCGCAGATGAATTAGGCTTGTCTGAACGCACCTTATACAGAAAGATAAAACAATTTGATCTTTAAAATTTCATGAAGAAAATACTAGTAGTAACTCTCGTTACCCTAATTCTTTTCACAATACAAGGTTGCGGATTTTATTCGTTTACCGGGGCATCCATTGCGTCTAATGTACAGACTTTTCAAGTAAATTTCTTCAGGAACAATGCGCCAATCGTTGAGCCCGGCTTGGACAGAGATTTTACACAAACGCTACAAAGCATCATTTTAAACCAGACGAGTTTAGATTTAACCAATCAAAATGGCGATTTAGTATATGAGGGTGAAATTGTGGATTATTACATTGCCCCTATTACGGCAACAGCGCAAAATACTGCCGCACAGAACAGACTGACCATTTCTGTGAATGTGCGCTTTTACGACACTAAAAATGAAGGAAATGATCTGGAGCAACGCTTTAGCTTTTATTTTGATTACCCCGGCCAGGCTCAATTAACCAGATCGCAACGCGATGCTGCTGTAGCAATAATTTTTGAGCGTATTACCCAGGATATTTTTAATGCAACTTTAGCAAAATGGTAAACTAATTTGAATACAACAGAGCTAACATATCTTTTAAGGGATCACAAAAAAATCACTAAAAAAAATCTTAGTGATTTGGAAAAACTGGTGGAAACTTTCCCCTATTTTCAAGCAGCAAGGGCTCTATATTTAAAAGGCTTAAAAAGTGAAGGAAGCTATGCCTACAATTTAGAATTAAAAAAAACCGCTGCATATACCACAGACAGGAGTATATTATTTGAATACATAACTTCAGAAGGCTTTTTGGAAACCCCTCAAATTTCCAATACAGAAAAAGCACCTTGGGAAGAAATCCAAAAAGCAGAAGCTATTTTAAACCCGTATTTATTTGAAAGAAAACCCATAACGGAAGAAGCGGTTATAGAACTGCCCGCAGAAGAAATCCTGGAACTGCACAAACCTTTACCTTTTAATAAAAACGACACCCATTCTTTTGAAGAATGGTTAAAACTAACTTCTGTAAAACCTATTTTAAGAGAGGAATCCGAAGAAAAAGAGACTCTACGCGAAGAAAAATTCAAATTAATTGACAAGTTTATAGAGGAAAATCCAAGAATAGATCCCAAAACACCGACCTCTGCAGACAATCTGGCAAAGTCGTTTACACAAGCCACAGACACACTAATGACAGAGACTTTGGCAAAAGTATATGTGCAACAAAAAAACTATAAAAAGGCAATTCAGGCATATAAAATATTAATTTTGAAAAATCCCGAAAAAAGTGGTTTCTTTGCAGACCAAATTCGGGCAATAAATAAATTACAAGAAAAATAACAAGTATATATAATGGGAACATTTTCAATTTTTTTATTATTAATCGTTATCGTGGCATTTTTGCTAATAGTAATAATTATGGTTCAAAACCCTAAAGGTGGTGGATTATCAACCTCTTTTGGAGGTGGTGGAACACAACAATTGGGTGGTGTGCAAAAAACAACAGACTTTTTAGACAGAAGTACCTGGACACTTGCCATTTTGCTTTTAGCGTTGATTTTATTATCAAACATTACTATCATGGGTGGAGATATGACCCAAGAGTCAAGAGCATTGGATACAGAAAGAACCAGTCCAATTCCTGCACCTGCTGCACCAGCGTTGCAAGACAATCCTACGGAATAAAATTTAACGCATAGACTTCCACATTTCGGAATGATTTAATGCCGGCTTATGACAAGCTGGCATTTTTTTTTGCTATTTGTCAGTATTCCTCTAATGGCATAATTTCTGCCAAATACAACACATCAATAAAAACTAAAAATTTTTTATATATGGCATTAAAAATTCAACCACTATCAGACCGGGTTCTGGTAGAACCTCAAGCAGCAGAAACTAAAACCGCATCGGGAATCTTCATTCCTGACACTGCAAAAGAAAAACCACAAAAAGGCAAAGTAGTAGCCGTAGGTAAAGGTAAAGAAGACTATAAAATGACCGTTAAGGTTGGTGATAGTGTTCTTTACGGAAAATATGCCGGTACAGAACTAAAATTAGATGGCAAAGACTACCTCATTATGCGTGAGGAAGATATTTTTGCGATTGTTTAAACCAATTCCGGTTTAATGCACGAATTTCCTAATCAAAAAGATTAAAAATAGTTAAGTTTAATAAATGATACCCGCTATCGCGGGCATAAAAATTATAAGTATGGCAAAAGATATAAAATTTGATGTAGATGCACGCGACGGTTTAAAACGTGGTGTGGATGCATTAGCAAATGCAGTAAAAGTAACCTTGGGACCAAAAGGAAGAAATGTAATAATCAGCAAATCTTTTGGCGGGCCACAAATCACCAAAGATGGTGTAACCGTAGCAAAAGAAATTGAACTGCAAGACCCGCTGGAAAACATGGGCGCTCAAATGGTTAAAGAAGTTGCTTCAAGAACCAACGACCTTGCCGGTGACGGAACAACCACCGCAACGGTATTGGCACAAGCTATTGTAAAAGAAGGTCTTAAAAATGTTGCCGCTGGTGCAAACCCAATGGATTTAAAACGCGGTATCGACAAAGCGGTAGAAGCAGTTGTTAAAGATCTGGAAAAGCAAGCCACCAAAGTGGGCAACTCTTCAGAAATGATAAAACAAGTTGCTTCCATTTCTGCAAATAACGATGATGTTATTGGCGATTTAATAGCGAAAGCATTTGGAAAAGTCGGTAAAGAAGGTGTCATTACTGTTGAAGAAGCAAAGGGAACAGATACCTATGTAGATGTTGTAGAAGGAATGCAATTTGACAGAGGATATCTTTCTCCATATTTTGTGACCAATTCCGAAAAAATGAACGCAGAGCTGGAAAACCCGATGGTACTAATCTATGACAAGAAAATATCTTCTATGAAAGATTTGCTTCCTGTTCTAGAACCGGTTGCACAACAAGGCAAATCCCTATTAATTATTGCTGAAGATGTAGATGGCGAAGCATTAGCAACTTTAGTAGTAAACAAACTAAGAGGATCCCTTAAAATTGCTGCAGTGAAAGCTCCTGGCTTTGGTGATCGAAGAAAAGCAATGTTAGAAGATATCGCTGTATTGACAGGAGGAACCGTTATTTCAGAAGAAAGAGGTTTCACTTTAGAAAATGCAACCATCGATATGCTAGGTACTGCAGAAACCATCACTATGGATAAAGACAATACTACTATTGTTAACGGTGCCGGGGATAAAAATACCATCAAAGCCCGTATCAACGAAATCAAAGCACAAATAGAATCCACAACCAGTGATTATGACAAAGAGAAATTACAGGAGCGTTTGGCTAAATTAGCCGGAGGTGTTGCTGTACTTTATGTGGGTGCTGCAAGTGAAGTGGAAATGAAAGAGAAAAAAGACCGTGTGGATGATGCCCTTAACGCTACCAGAGCAGCTGTTGAAGAAGGCATTGTTGCAGGTGGTGGTGTGGCGCTAGTAAGAGCTATTGCTATGTTACAGAAATTAACTACTGAAAATCTGGACGAAACTACCGGTGTACAGATTGTAGCTCGCGCTATCGAAGCACCTCTACGCACCATTGTTGAAAATGCAGGTGGCGAAGGTTCTGTGGTGATTGCAAAAGTACTGGAAGGCAAGAAAAACTTTGGTTATGATGCTAAATCAGAAACCTATGTAGATATGTTGAAAGCAGGTATCATCGATCCTAAAAAAGTAACAAGAATTGCATTGGAAAATGCAGCTTCTGTTGCCGGAATGATCCTTACTACAGAATGTGCTTTAGTAGATATCAAAGAAGAAAGCTCCGGCGGTATGCCTGGTGGTATGGGAGGCGGTATGCCTGGGATGATGTAGTCCCCCCCCAGCCCCTACAAAGGAGGGGAGTTTTAATTAATTAAAAAACGCCTTTTCAGTTTGAAGAGGCGTTTTCATTTAAAATCTAAATTTTTACAAATAGAACTTATAAAAAAATAAGCTGAAGAAGCACTTTGTATTAACTTTTCCCTATATCAAAAAAAGATTCAAAAAACTATTTTAGCGTTTTAAAAGATTTCAATAAAAGTTAATACAGTGCTTCTTCAGCATTATCATTCAACCTAATAATAAAATATACGTACTAGCTTATTACTTGGTTTTAATTGATATTACAATGTAGCTGAAAGAATTTGTTTAACTTCTGAATATAATGTTAACATTGCAACTTTAACATTATGGAAGCTTGTAGTTAAAATCCTAAACATAAGATCTAGCTTATTTCTAAAAAAAAGAGGAATACACTATTTACATATATATCTCCCTGTCAATAGTTTAAGGTTTATTTTGAAAAATATATTGTTACAAACCAGACAATACAAAAGAAAATTTTAATCTTGAAATTTGTTAAATTTCAAGATTAATTTCTAGATTTCTCCTCATTTCGATAGTAAAACTTTCTGCATTAGTTAAACAAAAAGCAGATTAGCAGGATATTAATGCTCATTTACTACACTTGCATCCCTATATTTACAGCAAGCATGCAAATTTTCATACGCTTTTTCAGGAGCAATTATTTCTTTTGTATCATGACCGGCAGCAGCAACACTTTCATGAATAAGGGGAAGGGATGTTTTTCTTTCATCATATATCAATGACAACATATGAGTTTCCACATTCCAAACGGCAGATTTCACGCCTTTGGTTTTAATGGCTGCTTTTTCAATTCGTTCCTTGCACATCAGACAAACACCATCCACTTCTATAGTTGCCCGTGCATTACTTTCTTGTGCATGAACTTGCATACCAAAAATAATAACTACTACAATTAAAACAATTTTTTTCATAATCTTATCTATTTTATAAATTTAAATGATTTTCTCAAACTTTGAGCCTTGAATTTTGAATTTTAAACTTTACACTTAAAATTTCCATCGCAATCCTGTGTAATACATACTCCCAAAAATCGGTCCATATACAAACGTGGTGTCAAAATAGGGTCCAAAAGGATTATCAGCACTCACTATGGGGTTATTTTGACGGACATTTGTAATGTTTTCCCCTCCCACATAGATTTCAAATTTAGAGCTGAACACTTTGGTGATTTGGGCGTTTACTGTATTTAAATGTGGTGTGTTTTCGCTTAAGCGAAAGGCTTCCGGATTTGTAAAAGTAGCCGGAAAACGTTGCGCACTCAGCCAATTGTATGTGGCATCAAATTTCCAATGGGAACCATTTTCTTTAATACGAGATTCATATCCTGCATTAATAAAAAAACGGTGTTTAGGGGTTAATGGTTTTTGTTGTCTTCCGCTAAGGTAATCTGTCTGAACATCAAAAAGCCGGTAAGATATTCTAACGTCCACCCTTTCTGCGGGAGACAGGTTTACTTCGGTTTGAAAACTGTTTGCAAAACTGGTTCCGTCAAGGTTATAAAACACCACTTGTTGTGGGTCTTCCCAATCTACTACAATTTGATTGACAAAATCGGTTCTATAAAAATCAAAAGTGATATCTGCCTCACGATTAAAAATCCGGAATCCCTGCAAAAAAGAAACTCCATAATTCCAGGCATCTTCGGCGTCAAGCCCATAAAAATTTCCACCGGAATCCCTTATGGAAATACTTCTAGAAGAAGAAAAAAACTGTTGGTTTTCAGCAAAAATACTTGGCGTGCGCACCCCTCTTCCAAAAGAAGCTTTAAGCGCCGCTTTTTCCCATGGGGTATATCTAGCGTGAATTCTGGGGGTCACAAAAGTACCTATACGGTTATGGTGGTCTACACGCATTCCTAAATTCACATTCAAATCGCCTAAATTATCATAACTGTATTCAAAAAAACCGCCTATGGAATTTTCTGTGCGATTATAGGCAGTTTCGATTACCAGTTCTTCATAATCGTCATAGGAAATGCTTATCCCCGTTTTGAAATTATGCCGGGAATCCCCTATTATTGAACTGAAAAACAAATTAGTATATAAACTTTTGTGATGGATATCATACACATTAAACCCAAAGTAAGCATCTTGTCTATGGTCACTGTAGGACATTTGAACACCCAAAGATTGATAAGGTATTTCCGGAAAAACATATCCCAATTTTAAAGATGCTTCTGCTCGCTGGGTATTTATCTTACCACCCCAAGAATTGGCAGTAAATTTATCTGTATCCGGATTAAAATCTACCTGCCCTATTTGTTTCTCATCTCTTAAATAACGGACATTCAGAAACCCCACAAATCCCTTTTTTGCATCCATATATTGCCAACGATTCATCACATTGAGTTGTTTTGCCAGTGGCATATCGAGAAAACCATCGTCATTATTTTCCATTTTTGAATCCCGCAAATTTCCATGAAGATACAAGCCGGTATACCATTTTTCGTTAAGTTTAAAATTGAGATGGTTGTTGAGTTCAAAACGCCCATCATTTCCGGCATAGGCATTTAAAAAAAAATTCTCGTCCGTTGCAGGTTTTTGAAGTTCTGCATTGATTTGCCCCGCGATGCTTTCATAACCATTAACAACACTTCCCGCTCCTTTGGAAATTTGAATGCTTTCCACCCACGTTCCCGGCACAAAACTAAGTCCGTAAATTTGAGAGGCACCCCGAACCGCAGGAATATTCTCCAGTGTAATCAACGTATAAGGACTCGTTAATCCCAACATTCTTATTTGCCGTGTTCCTGTAAGGGCATCAGGAAAATTTACATCGATGGAAGGATTGGTTTCAAAACTTTCTGCAAGATTACAACACGCTGCCTTAAGCAACTCTGCGCTGCTTATCATCGTTACATTTTGAGCCTGCAACAAAGACCGGAATGCAGTTTGCTTTCGCTTTTGTAAAACAATTGCATCCAAAGAACTTTCCGGTAATAACCAGTGTTTTATTTCTGTAGCTTCCGTAATTTGTATGGTATCTGTTTTAAAACCCACATAGCTCACTATAAGTTGGGTATATTTTTTTGGATAGGGAATTTTAAACTCCCCATCGGTATTTGTTATAGTTCCTATCTCTGTATTCAGCCAATACACATTTGCGCCGGGCAATGGTATGTTGGTCTGCCTTTCGGAAACTTCATATATAATACCGGAGATATATTTTTGAGCGGTTACCAGTTGCGTACATAAGCACACCAATAGAAACCAAATTGGTTTTTTCATTCGTATTCTTGATTTATGGTTTAATACTTCCTTTTCGTTGTCACGAAAAAATGCAAACTATAAACAAGAAATTTTAAATTAGAAATGTTTGATAGAAAACTTGGATGTTCTTCTCTAAAGGTGGGGGAAGATATTCTGAAGCAAGTATTTTTTCAGAATAAGAAACTACAAAATGCCAAGAGAAATCGTAATACTGCAGCGGCTCGATATAAACCGGCACCGGTGGCATTTCAAAATGACTTCTGGAATAGTTGGAATCTATTTGTACTTCGTGAAAAATATCTACACAGCAATCCGCCTTCTTTGTGTCTAAATCTTCAATACAATTATCTTTAACTTCCAGTGATACACAACTCATTTTTTTCTGGCCTACCATCATCCCTTCTTCCACAACCTTGCCCTCACAAAAATGCTGGCCAAAAGCAAGTTGCGTGCCGCTTAGTAAAAGCAGAAAAGAAAGTACTATGGAAATGATTTTTTGCATATAAATTTCAAATTTACATATTTTTATTCCTATAATCTAAATAACATCCAAAAAGCCATTGCCAGCATGATGGCATTCTCTATGAATGTAGCTTGCGTCATTGGCAATTTTAATGCAGTTCCCAAACATGCACATTGTATGGTTTTTTTGCTTAAAAGCGTTCTGGTTACCCCTATTGTAGTAATCCCTAAAACCACAATGGTTGCAACTAAAGCAATATTTATTTCAAATCGCATAAGAAATAGTAAACCCAGCCCAAGCTCTATAAAGGGATAAATCCATCCATAAACCGGAACTATTTTAGCTAGAGGGTCATACATTCTAAAGGATTCCGGAAAACCTTTTAAATCGAGTAATTTAAAAAAACTGAACACTATGTAAAAAAGTCCCATAAAGTCGAGCATTGCTTCCCCGAGATTCCAATTTTGATAGTTTAACAAAACAGATGCCACCGTGATATAACCCAGAATCAAAAACAGTGGTGTTAACTGTTGTAATTTTGATTTTTCCGGGGTTTCTATTTCCGCTGCGCCTGTCGATTTAAAAACATTGCGTTCTTTTTTTTCTGAGATTTGATATTTTGACGACAAAGCATTTTTCAACGTTTCCACATCGATGTGTTTTGCCATGGTTACATCTGCCTCATTTTTCTCCAAACTCACTTGCACATCTGTAACACCCTGGACAGCGCCCAACTGTTTTTCAACAGCCGCTACACAACCATTGCATGTCATTCCGGTGACGATATAAGTATGTTTCATGTGTCGATACTATTTGTTTTTAAGTGGTCACAGGGAACATACTTTTTAGTGATTCCCTTGGATGACAAAATATTTGCCACGCATGATTTCATTAATGGCTTATTTTAAGTAGGCGTTACAAGCTTCTGCACATTTGCGACATGCTGCAGCACAAGCTTTACAATGCTCATGATTGTGCTTTTCACATTCTTGCGCACATTGATTACATACTTTTGCGCAATAGGCAATAAGTTCATTAACATCTTTAAAATCTGTAGCTAGTATTGTTGCAGTAGCTTTACATATAGATGCACAAACTATATCTGTTTTAATACAAGTACGCATCATTTCAAGATTATCTTCTTGTAAACAAGAGCCTGCACAGCTCTCGCAATGTGCAACACAGTTGTGTAAAATGGTAATTAGATCTGCTTTTTTCATAATATATAATTTTAAGATTTCCTTACAAAGGTAACCATTACTATCTTTTCAAACTTTTGATATCACGGTAAAAACCTACGACTTTATTGGATTCAAAGCAGATCCAAAGGCTTTCTGTCTTTTTGATATTGGCGCTTGTAGGTAGATGGGCTTATTCCCATATATTTTTTAAATCTTGCAGAAAGATAAGCCGCACTACTATATTCCATTTCATCTGCAATTTCAGAAATTGTTTTTTCCCCATATTCCAGTAGTTCTTTTATACGCTCCATTTGCACATCGTTCTGAAACTCCTGAATTGTTTTTCCTTCGGTTATTGAAAACACAGAACTTATGTGACTGTAATCTAAAGGAATCTCCTCTTTTAATATATCAGAAAGATTTTTAAACCCAAAATCCTTTTCCCTGTAAACTAGTTCAATCACAATGGATTTCACTTTATTTACGATACGTTCATTTTTATCCTGTAGCAGGGAAAATCCAACTTTTGTAAGTTCTTCCTCTAATTTATATAATGCTTCCGGTGATAGAGGTTCCGGCAAAACAACTTCCCCAAGGGAAATTTTGGTATATGGAATTTCTAATCGCAGCAGTATGTTTTGCAGGGTAATTTTACATCTTCCACAAACTACATTTTTAATCTGAAGTATCAATTCCTGCATTACATTTTATTTAATTCCCGTTTGCCTCTTTAAGAACATAGGTATTTATTTTACCGTTGCGATAGTTGAGTGTATACAAAATCCCGTTGTGAACAATTATATCTGTTGGCTTTTCTATGCCTTCAGAAAGTTCTTGTTTTAGGTTACCTTCCATATCAAAAATAAGGATGCGGTCATTTTCAAAATCAGTAATAAACACCTCTTCCTTGGAAACAAAAATTCCGGTGGCGGCATTCATTTTTTGTTCTTTTCCTATTGCTTGGATAAACTTTCCGTTTTTATCAAACGCCTGAACTCGATTGTTATAAGCATCTGCAACCCATATTCTGTCTTCGGTAATGTGCACATCTGTGGGATAATAAAACTCCCCCTCTGCATTTCCTTCCTTACCAAAGCTAATCCATTCCGTTCCGTTTTTTGTAAACAAAATCCTATTGTTATAGAAGTCAGCTATGGCAATTTCATTTTCAAAAACCGAAATCCCGGCAGGGGCGTCCAGACTATCCCTTAGGGAAAGATAAGATTTCTCGCTGCCACTGAGAATTGCTATGGTGTCTGTCCCATATTCAGGCACATAAAATGCACCATTTTTTACTGCAATATGCATGGGTCTCTGCAAGGAATCTAGGGATTGTGTGATGTTTCCTTCGGTGTCAATTTGCACGAGTCTATTATTATCGCCGTCTGAGAGCCACATAGCATCTTCTAAAAAAGCGATGCCAATAGGGTTCACCCCAGTTGCTTCTATCGTATTTTCCAAAACCCATTGTTTAGGGCCTTCTTCCTTTTGTGCGCAGGAAACCAGCAAAATTGTTACTGTTAGTATTGTGAATATATTTTTCATATAGAATTTAAGTGATTGAGTAATTATTACTTCGCTTTGCTCGCAATGACAATGATTAATTTATTAAAATGCAACTATTTAGAATTATCTTGAAATTTTTCCGGGATAGTCCATATGGTAATCCCGGAAAATTTTCTAAGAAATACTATTGTAATCTTTCATATTTACAACATCCCGGAAGGTCTTTGTAAGTAGCCGCATTAGCTTTTGTGTTTTTAGTGTCGTGGCCTGATGTAGAAACCGCTTTTTCTATTTCCAAAAGATTGGTAGTTTTTGCATCAAAAGATACAGAAAGCATTTTTGTGTCTTTGTTCCACGCGGCTTCTGAAACCCCATTTACAGAACTTGCAGCTTTAACGATACGCGCTTCACACATACCGCAGTTTCCCGCAACCATGACTGATTTTTTTGAAAGTTCACCTGCAACACCCGATACAACATTTTCTTTATTTTCTTCTACCTTTCCATCTGCACGGGTTATTTTTGCGGTCATTGGGGTATATCCCGCTTTTTCTACCTGTGACAAAACAGTTTGCATGGAAAGTGCTTTATCTGAAGGATAGGCAAAGGTGAAATTACCGGTTTCAATATCTATTTTCACGTCTTTAATTCCCTTTAGCTCTTTGAATTTTTTCTCTAATCCGAATGCACAGAATGGACACCCCAAACCGTCGACCTGTACTTGAAAACGGTCCATTTTATTTTGTGCAAAGGCACTTGTCATTGCTATCATCCCGATAACGAAAGTCATTATAATTGTTTTTTTCATCTTGTTTATATTTACTATTGATTTATAAATTATTTTTATTTTAAAATACATACCTGCCCCCTACAAAAACACTGTTCTTGTGTTTTTCAAGATCAGGCATGTCCTGAATTAATGGAAACTGCATTACTGCTTCCACTATGAATTTTCCTTTGGCATATTGAATGCCTTCTCCATAAAGCAATTGGTATTCGCCTTGCTCAAACATCCATGCGCCATTGTATTCAAAAAAGAGATTTAATTGCTTTACCGGGTAGGTGGGTTTCAACAGTGGCAACCCAAAACCCAGTTTGTGCACAAATTCGTCATAAAAACTATTTGGCGCCCAGTTATAGCCCAGTTCGTTGGAAAAACCAACTTTTAAAGACTCATAAGCAGTTACAAACCCCACATATCCTTGATAGTAGCCAGTGCTCATTTTGCGCAGGTTTAGCTTTTCGCCGGTAGGCAATGTTTGGACTGTTTTTGCAGCAATTCGGAACGTTTTACCTGTTCCGTCTTTTCTAAATAACTGGTACTTTCCGGTGATGGAAATATCCCCAAGGGTACTTCCGTTTGTGAAATTAGTGCCCTGCACAAAAGGATTTAAAGTATCTGATTTAGATGCAATAAAAGAGGTTATGTTCAAACCGTGACTAAAGTCTTCACCTAGTATATAACCTTCCTTAAAGTCATAATTCACATAAGGAATGGATACCGAGATCACCGAATTGGAAGTCGGTAAATATTGGTAGGTAAAAGGTATGGACACAAAGGTGCCTTTGTTTGTGGAACGTATTTCGGTAAGTGACTGCACCACCATTGTTTTGCCACCAAGCATAATGGGTGCATCCACGGTAATGGGCGGTCCTTGGGAAAATGAATTTTGCACTGTAAGCAACAGTATAGTGGCTAAAAGCCAAATTTGATGTTTCATAAGTTCTCTGAATGTAACGATTGCTGAAAGATCACGACACAAATATCGCAATTTTAGTTAACTGAAATTCAGGAAATTCTAAATAAGGAAAGTCTGGTAAAGGACGGGAATATCTTTTTCCAAAGGTGGCGGCAGATATTCTGAAAATGAGTTTATTTTAGAAGAATATGCAATTGGCTCCTGCAAAATAAAAACCGGCACAAATGCAGCAAGGAATGTTTTTTGGAATTCGATGGCAAACGTACTGCTAAAAAAATCGTCATCGGTTACCACCTGGTGGTATTTGTTTTCACAGCAACCGGATTTCTCCATACCATTAGTGTCTTTGACAGGTAATTCATACCCACCGCAACTAAGGTGTTTTTCGCCCAGCATCAATGCATCTGCCACTACCTTACCGCCGCAGTAATGCTGACCGTAAGTAACGCCTGCGCTGCTCATTAAGAGCAAAACAGTTAATAGGATGGAAGTTACATTTTTCATAATTGTACTGCAAATATACTAAAATTAGTAGAGAAGAATATTTTTTGTTATAATGTTAACTTGTTTTTAGTTATTGGGGTTTGTAGAAATAGTTTCAGGAGGTGCTGAGGACATTTTGGGAAATTCAATAATAATTGTGAAAGCTCAAAGTCAGGAGACTTTGCGCAGCGGAGCAGCGGGAAACTTAATTAAAAGGATGTTTAAGTTGAAAATGAACTAAAAAAAGGAATGCTGATTAAATGACTGATTTTAAGGAATTTGAAAAATCACGACAAAAAATAAAGGGCTTGTGCAACGCTTACTTTTTTGTATGGTAACAACATCATCTCAATTTCTTTTTGAAAGCAAAGCACTTAAAGTCACCTCCGTCCCTTTGGTCTATTCTCGTCAGATTACATAACACTTCCTCTTTTGGGTTGTTGTCGTTGATACATATCAAACATAATGCTGGTTTTGAAAATAAGTCAGGATTGATTTTCCTTCCATCGTCATCATAGTAATTCATAGTTTGTTCACTTTTAGAAGTCTGATTTGATTATCTAATGACTTCATCTATTTCGTAGTCGTCAGAAGGAAACCTGTCTCCTGTAATACAAGTAAAACAAGAATTTTCTGTAAATGCCGAACCAATTACCCAAATGTCGTTTCCGCACTCACATTTAATTCCATTCCTAAAGTCGCTTATTGCTTTTATTAAATTATCAGTGATCACTTGCGCTTTATCGCTTGGATTTATTCTCAAGTGAATTTTAACATAATCTGTTATAGATATTGGAATAAATCCCATTGCTATTCTATTTTATCATTATAAATTTTGAACGCGCCTTCCCATCATTTTTCATTCCCTGAATTTTACAATAATTATTCAATTCGTCAATGTCAACGATTACACGTCTAGTTATAAATCCCTGTCGACCCAAGTCATTCTCTAATTTTTCAAATGCCTTATACCACTCCTGCCAAGTATCGTGCATACTAGCTTTATCGTCTATCATTTGCAGGAATCTATTCCAATCCTTTTGCTCGTAGTATGCTAAATTTATAGGTCTATTCATTTTTTCTGCTTGCACACAAAGGTTTGGACTCCCGCTACGCAAAGTGTTATTACTTTGAACTCAACTAATATAGCAAAAAAACCATAATCTTGGCCCATACAAAGTAACCAAAACAAACATACTTTTTTAATAACTAAAAGATCGTTAATGTTTTATCTTGATAAAAGGCTTATAAAATGCAGGAACAGCATCAGGAGATGCTGCGTTTATTTGCACTTAAATAAAGATTTTTTAAGACCGAAGTTGCAAACTCCGGGTAGCAAGATAAATCCAATATCCCCACTGCCGGGATTGCTACTTGAATTTACAGTAGAAGATAAAAATAAAATTTTAATTGAACCGGGATAAAATGAACCCAATCCTGCGACAAACTAAATTTTTAATCTGAAGTATTGTTTGCAATTTCATTTAAGTTAAACCACCTGCAATACTTACAGGTGGTTATTGAATATTTCGTTATTCCATATGGTGATGGTTTCCTCCTTCTCCATCTGCGGGCTCGGTAAGGCTCATTTTCATTTCATGGTCATACTGGCAGCAGCTGGGAAGTTCATTATAAGCTTCTTTGCTTCCGGCTACTTTATCTGTATCATATCCTGAAGCTGCAATGGCATTGTGAATAGCCTTTTCGTCAGTTTTGTTGTCGTCATACATTACATCTACTTTTTTTAAGTCGATATCCCAATTAGCACTGGTGACACCTTCTACACTGTTGGCAGCTTTTTCAATGGTATTTTTACACATCCCGCAGTTTCCTCTTACACCAAAGGTGGTTTCGGCCATTGCAATTTCATTAACTTCGATTGTTTCAGAACTATCCTGTTTTTCTTCTGTTTGGTTCTTGCAGGATGTCATCCCGATTAACGCCACAACGGCGAAACTTAACATTACTTTTTTCATGGTTTTAATTTTTGATTACTATTTATATTTAAAATTATGCTACTAATTTACGACAAAAAGGAAATCTATTTTGACTCGTTCCCATTCTAAAGAAATTTTTCCTTCTCTGTCATCTGTTTTAAGAATTTTATATTCCAATTCTTCTTTTGTATCCTCCGTCATTTCCGGATTTATTTTAAATCTGAGAACATCCTCATCAGGATTGTAATCGTCTTTGCCGTGTTGGTTCCAGTTTTTATTAAAAATAACCGTCCACTCCCCTTTACTGGGAATGAGAAAAAACCCATATTTTCCTTTAGGTAAAAGTTGATTTGAAATCGTTATATCTTTTGTAGTCTCAACCCAGGTTGCCATATGTGCTCCGCCTTGCCAAACTTCATCATAAGCCAATAACCCTCCAAAAATAATTCTGTTTCTTACCCTTGGTGAAGAATAATCTATGTGTATATGAGCATCTCCAATGGTAGCCATAGCTGCAGTATGTGGGCTTTTTGACGCACCTGCATTTGTTTCTGTATTAAGCTCTGTATGGTTGTGACTGTCAGTACTTGCGTCTTTTTCTTTATTTGATTGACAGGAGACAATAAGCATTATAATCGCTATATACATTAATTTTCTCATCTTTTAAATTATTTAATTATTTCTTTAATTTCACCACATCGCAACATCGCACTCCCAAAATACGGATTTTTTATTTCTTTTGAAAGGCTGAGCCAGTCTGCCCCGGTATCATTATTGGCCATTGGACAATGTTGCACATAAATTTCTTCTGAAGGCGCTCCAAAGCTTTTAACGATTACAACCATTACATCTGACACTTGATTAAATTGTTGTCTTAAGCTCTTCATATCTGCAGCGTGTTTAACGTGATTTAAACTTTTCTCAAGTGCTTCCGAAGAACTCGTCCAAAAATTAAGTGATGTATTCTCAAATTGTTTTTTATCTACTTTTTCTAAGGTTTTCTTGAATGCAATACCAGCAGATTTTCCTTTTTCAAAATTGTCATCTGCCAAGTGTTCTTTGAATGAAAAATAATCTGCAAACAAGGGTTCGAGTGCTTTTTTGGCTTTCGCCGAAAGGTTCACTTTTTCAACTTTTACTTGTTGTGACTGAATATTTTCCCCGTGATTATGTCCCGTATTTGTACCTCCGCCATCCGGGCTCATCATACTGGGCCTCCCTGAAAGTTGAACGGCAGCATCAATGGTAAATGCTCCGTTAACTACTACCTCATCGCCTTCATTAAGTCCGCTTTTAACAATGTAATCATCTCCTAAAGCCGCACCTAATTCCACTTGTGTTAATGAAAATCCGGTTCCCTTTTTAACATATACTATTGCGCGTTTTCCGGTCCATAGAACAGCCGATTTAGGAATTACGATTTCATTTTTCTGGCTTTGTCCTATCGCCGCATTTACAATACCGGAAGCAAACATTTCTGGTTTTAACTTGCCGTCTTTATTTTCCACTTCCACACGTGCTGTGGCTACGCGTGTTTGCGAGTTCAACAAAGGATCAACAAAAGAAATTTTTCCTTCAAAGGTTTCCCCTGGAAAGGAATTTACTGTAAACTCAATAGTACTGCCTTCTTTCACCCACGCCATTTGGCTTTCATACACGTCAAAAAGTATCCACAATTTACTTAAATCTGCAATTTCGTAGAGTGACATACCGCGCTCGACATAATCGCCCAGCTCCACATTTTTCTTTGTAACCACACCACTCACATCGGCTTGTATGGAAAAACGGTCCAAGGGTTTTTGATTGGCTAGGATTTGATCGATTTGAGAATTACTTATTCTCCAGTTGCGCAACTTGGTTTTGGCGGCCTCAAACAATTCAGGTTGTGATGCTCTAATAGCATAGGCCTGTAAAAGTTCTTCCTGAGCCGTGACCAACTCCGGCGAATAGATTTGCGCCAGTGTTTGCCCTCTTGAAACCTTTTCACCTGTAAAATTGATGCGTAATTGCTCAATCCTGCCGGGGACATGTGTGGTTTGCGAATACGAATTCCGCTCATCTACCTGAACTTTTCCATTCAACCGAATGACACGTTCTGCATTGCTTTTCCCAACTATCATTGTACTCACATTAGCAAGACGCATAGCGTTTTCACTCATTACAAACACTGTGGGATCATCATTGCCAGCATCTGTCTCCAGCGGTATAAGATCCATACCGCAAAGCGGGCAGGCTCCGGGTTCCGATTGTTGAATTTGTGGGTGCATCGAGCAGGTCCAAATAGTGTCTTCACCGGTTTCGCTATGGGCGTGGTCTTTTTCAGAAGTGCTTCCACCTCCAAAAATAATCCAGCCCAATAACAAGCCCAAGGCTAGGATCCCCATTGCTTTTAAAATATTTTTATTTTTTGTGTCCATAATTAATCTTCTTTAAAAAGTAAATACTCCAATTGTGCCTGAGCAATAAACCCATTTTTCAGGGCTTCTAACAGTTGTGTTTGAATTAAAATTTTTTGTTGGTTCATCGTTAAGATTTCTTCAAAATTTGCACGGTTGTTTGCAAAACCCGAAACATACAACTTAGTTGCCTGATCCACTCGCTCCAATTGTTTTTCATAAAGCTCCATCCATTTTTCTGCTTGATGCAACTCATAAAGTGTCATTTCATAGCGGGATTGCAAATTGTTTTTTTGTGCTTGTTTTTGTGCTTCCACTTGCTTTTGCATCCATTCGGTTTCTTTCTTTGCAGCTCTGTATTTTTTTCTGAAAATGGGCAAGGTTACTGTAAGCATTGGCATAATCGCGTCTTGACCGTTCATTTCAGGATTGGCATCGGTGCGTTTGGAAATAATCGAGTAGTCCACCCCCAACCCTATTTGTGGTAATCCGTCTTTTTCAATGGCTGTGATTTGACTGGTCAATGCTACTTTTTCATTATCCAAAGCCACCATGGATGGGTGGTTTGCAAAAGTATCTTCGGTTTGGGTTTCGTCAATTAGGTTGCTTTTCAAAACAAGCGAATCAACCATTACAACTTCCATCTCTTTTTCACGGTTCAATAACAGATTGAATTGTGCCTCCAGTGTTTTCTTTACTGATGTCAGCAACTCAACTTCTATTTGGGCGGCATCTCGTTCTATATCTACTTTTACCACATTCACCATTGGGGCGTTGCCACTTCTAAAACCACTCAAAGCGAGTTCGCGATAGCTGTCGAGTATTTTGAGGTTTTCTTCTTTGAGTGCAATGGTTTTTTCAAGTACATACAATTCTGCGTAGCGGGTTTTTACTTCCACAAACACGATACTTCTTTGGTTAATGTATTCCTGAAAGCGGGCGTCTGCTCTGGCGACCGCTGCATCTTTTTGAGCTTTCAGTGTTCCAAACCAGGGAAACATCTGCATCAATGAAAAACGGGCTTCCTGAGCACCAAGACGTGTTTCTATCATTCTTCCAAAAGCACTCGCAGTAAGAGTAGGATCGGGTAAACTAGATACCTGTGGTGCCTTTTGCAGTGCTGCCTCAAAACCGGCATAACTCGCTTGGAGTTCCGGATTGTTTTTTGCGGCTTCCTGCAAGTAATTTTCCAGAGTTTGTGAATAGCCCCCCAACCCCCAAAGGGGGATTAATAGTAAAAGGAAAACTTTTTTAGAGTCCTCCCCCCAGCCTAAGAAGAAGGGGGATTTTGTGATCATAAAAGATTTTATTATTTGAAGCATCATTCTCCTTTTTAATTTATATTATTCATAGAACTTCCGTCCTGTTCTCCCGCGCCAAAAGGTGTGGAGTTAGAGTGAGATTTCACAACAGATTCCCTCCAATAGGCCTGTAAAACTGGCACTACAAAAATGGTCATAATCTGAATGACCATCCCACCAACAATGGGGATTGCCATCGGCACCATAATATCTGATCCTTTTCCAGTAGAAGTCAATACAGGCACTAACGCGATTATAGTCACCGCCGTGGTCATCATTGCAGGCCGCACCCGTTTTAATCCGGCTTCCATTACTGAGTCACGAACAGCTGTTACCGTTTGCGGGTTATTTTTCTCAAACACCTGATGGATGTAAGTTCCCATTAAAACACCATCATCGGTAGCGATACCAAACAGGGCGATAAACCCAACCCAAACAGCGACACTCAGGTTGATAGTTCCCATCTGGAAAAGATCCCGCATATTCATACCTGCCAAATTAAAATCCATAAACCAGCCTTGACCGTAAAGCCAGATCATAATAAATCCACCGGCAAAAGCCACAAAAACTCCTGAAAAGTGAATGGATGAGGCAATTATGGTTTTAAACTGAAAATACAGCAACATGAATATAATAATCAAACTTATGGGAATCACAATGGCCAAACGCTCCATCGCCCTTACCTGATTTTCATAGTTTCCTGAAAAAGTATAGCTCACCCCTGAAGGCACTCTAAGCTCCCCGGATTCAATTTTCCCGGCAATGTAATTTTGGGCATCCTCTACCACATTGACTTCGGCAAAATCATCCCGTTTATCAAAAAGCACATACCCCACCAAAAAAGTGTCTTCACTTTTTATCATTTGAGGTCCGCGCACATAGGTAATTTCTGCTAATTCGCCCAACGGAATTTGAGCCCCTTTTGAGGTGGGTATTAGAATGCGCTCTAAAGATTCCGGATCTTCACGTAATTCCCTTGGATAACGCACCCGCACCGGAAAACGTTCCCTACCTTCTACTGTGGTGGTAATTTCCATACCACCAACAGCAGCCTCCAAAACGCTTTGTACTTCTTCAATACTCAAACCATAGCGGGCAATAGCAGGACGGTTGATGTCAATTTCCATATAAGGCTTCCCAACAATTCTATCGGCAAAAACGGCTTCGGTTTTTACGGAAGGAACTTCTTTGAGAAGTGCTTCTAATTTTGTCCCAAAATCCTCAATAGTTTGCAAGTCGGGTCCAAATACTTTGATACCCATAGGTGCTCTCATTCCTGTTTGTAACATCACTAAACGGGTTTCAATGGGTTGTAATTTTGGAGCAGAGGTAACTCCTGGAAGTCGGGTAACCCTGACAATTTCATTCCAAATATCATCTGGATTTTTAATTTGCTTCCGCCAATTTCTGAAATAAGCCCCGTCTTTATCTGCTATTAAATCTGAAGAGGAAAATCTTTGGTTCAACACATCTTCATTAGAAAGCGTGTCACCAGTTTTCAGTATAAACCTGTTTTGGTTATCTGTTTTAAATTTTTGGGGTTTTCCTGAAACATCATTTGCATACTCTGATTTGTAATTGATGACGTTTTCAAACATAGAAATGGGTGCGGGATCGAGGGCACTTTCTATACGACCCAGTTTTCCGACAGCAATTTCCACTTCGGGAATTGCAGTAACAGCCATATCCAGTTTCTGAAGGATGTCCTTGGCAGCTTCCATTCCTGCATGTGGCATAGCCGTGGGCATTAAAAGGAAACTTCCTTCATTTAGTGAAGGCATAAATTCTTTGCCAACTCCCGGAAAACTATGCGCCATTGTTGACCAAACAGAAGTTGTTCGGATATTCCACCCTACTTTATCGAAACCATTTGCCGCAAAACCGAAGAGTTTTGGGAACCCAAACCAAATCATTGTACCAAACAAGATAGTAATTAGTGGCAGCAACAAAAATTTGCCTTTGTTTTCCAGACACCACGTAAGGATATGAGTGTAGTATTTTACCACGCTGAAAAGTATAGCCAAAATTACCGCCAGCATAACCAATACAAAAATGTAATTTGTAACCAGAGAATTTTGATAGCCCAGCGGTAACCATTCTTCCGTTAAGAACAAAATCGTTACTGCAAGAATAAGCCCAACAACAATCCGGGAGGTGTATTTGCCAAAAAGTTCGGGTTTTTTGTGCTCCAGTATTTTAAGAATTCCGATTGCTGTAAGTGCCAGGGGCAACCAAAAACTAAAATACAACCACAAAACAATACCTGAAACAATTAAAAGGATGTTAGTAAGCTGTTTCCATTTTTCTTTCTTGATTTTAAAATTGAAAACATAATAGGAAAGCATGGGCAACACAATAATTCCAACGATAAAGGACGCCACGAGCGCAAATGTTTTAGTGAAAGCCAACGGCTTAAATAGTTTGCCTTCTGCGTTTTCCATAAAAAACACAGGCAGGAAACTCACTACGGTTGTCGCCAAAGCGGTTGTGACTGCCGGTGCCACTTCGATAGTAGCTTTGTAAATCACATCGAGTAACTTTTTCCCTCGGGAACCCAAATTTTCAGGCAATTCCAGATGCCTGATGGTATTTTCGACAAAGACAATCCCCACATCCACCATCACACCAATGGCAATGGCAATCCCTGAAAGTGCTACCACATTGGCATCTATCCCAAAATAGCGCATCACTATAAATGTCATTAGCACCGCTATAGGCAGCAAACTGGAGATCAATAGCGAAGCTCTCAGATTGAGTACCAGAACAATGATCACAATAATACTAATTAGGATTTCGTGAGAAAGAGCGTGCTCTAATGTCGCAATGGTTTCATTAATAAGCTGGGTGCGGTCATAAAATGGCACGACAGTTAATTTACTAATCGTACCATCTGCGAGGGTTTTTTCAGGCATCCCGGATACTAAAGAAGCAATTTTTTGTTTGGTATTTTCGATGACCTGCAATGGGTTGGAGCCAAATCGTGCCACCACCACACCACCAACAACCTCAGCACCTCCTTTATCCAAAACGCCACGGCGTTCTGCCGGACCCAGGGAAACAGTGCCAATATTTTTAATTAATACGGGAGTGTTTTCTGTTTCGGTGACAACTGTATTTTCAATGTCTTCAATGGATTTAATATAGCCTAAACTGCGAACCAAGTACTCCACTTTATTTACTTCCAAGGTTTTTGCCCCGGCATCACGGTTTGAATTCTTCACGGCCATCATTACCTTATCGATACCGATGTTGTAAGCTTTGAGTGCATCCGGGTTTACATCAATCTGATATTCCTGCACAAACCCACCTATGGATGCCACTTCTGAAACGCCTTCCGCAGCACTTAGACCTAGTTTGACATAATAATCCTGTACTTTTCTTATCTCGTGTAAATCCCAACCTCCAGTGACATTACCATCTTTGTCGCGACCTTCAAGCGTGTACCAAAACACTTGGCCAAGAGCTGTTGCATCAGGCCCCAGAGTGGGTTGTGCATCTTGCGGCAACAAACCTGCAGGTAACGAACTCAGTTTTTCAAGCACACGGCTGCGTGACCAGTAAAACTCTACATCTTCTTCAAATATGATATAGATACTGGAGAAGCCAAACATAGAAGTACTGCGAATGGACTTCACGCCTGAAATCCCGAGCAAGGAGGACGTGAGCGGATAGGTAATCTGGTCTTCAATATCCTGAGGGGAGCGTCCGGGCCATTCGGTAAAAACGATTTGCTGGTTTTCACCTATATCGGGAATGGCATCTACAGCTACAGGGTCACTGGGAAGGAATCCCGTGTTCCAGTCAAAAGGGGCGGTGACAATTCCCCAACCAATGAGAAACAACAGCAAGATTGCCGTAACCAGCCTGTTGAATAAAAAGTATTTTATGAGTTTTGAAAACATAAAAAAAGATTTTAAATTTTAATGAAATGGTATTATATGCTCAATTAAAGGCACACAATATGCTCTCGAAAGAGGTTTCTAAAATTTAGAATCAGATTAAGAATGTTTCATTAAGGATGAACAAATCACTGAAAAGCCGGGGCGGCGAGTAGTGATCAAAAGGGATATGTTTTTCAGAAAGCGGCTCAAACCCACTCAAATAAGAATAGCTGAACAGCGCTGCAAATTGAAGAGTTTGAAGTTGATGTTTTTCCAAAGAAATTTTCAGTTCTTCCTGACCTTCTACAGTTATGGAGATATCTTCACAGCAACTTGCTTTTTGAGTAGTGTTTTCAACGGTTTTGGATTCCATTTCCATCCCGCATTTTTTGACTTCAGAAAAAATAGCCTTATCTACCAAGTGGCCGCCACAGTAGTGCATATCCACAGTAAAAGACATAGTCGAAAACAGCACTAAAAGCGCCATAAGAGGACTTACTATTTTCTGAAAAAAAATTTTCATAACGCACAAAGATAGGGATTTTTTTGATTGGTTGTGTTTTTTAGAAACCGTTAATTAGTTGGTTTTCTCTTTGTGATAGTAAAATGCCTCTATTCAATCTCGGTAGTTATAAGAATTGCAAAACGGTTGTCCCTTCACATTATGCAGTAATAGCATCAGGAGATGCTGCGTTTATTTGCACTATAAATAAAGTTTTTTAAGACCGAAGTTGCAAACTTCGGAACCGATTATTTTCTGCTAAGATAAAATTTATTGCGAAAGATAAACTTGAATTTACCACATATTTCGCAATCTCGCAAAACCGCTGTTAGCTGTAGATTTTTCTTATGATTCTATTTCTGTAACTAGATTTCATTTTTTCATT
>Ga0209702_10001272_pt1 | contig 48959 bp, 52 predicted proteins | sample FRY01_FD_187210 | JGI IMG/M metagenome (GOLD analysis project Ga0209702, IMG submission 187210) | Freshwater microbial communities from Lake Fryxell liftoff mats and glacier meltwater in Antarctica - FRY-01 (SPAdes) (version 2) | ecosystem: Environmental > Aquatic > Freshwater > Ice > Glacier... | reverse complement strand
CGTGACAACGTATTCGCTGCGCTCAATACGGCCTTCCTGCATGATGCGGCAGTGATTGTGGTGCCGCGCAACGTAGCGCTAGCAGCACCGGTGCATCTGCTGTTTATTGCGACGCAAAAAGAGGTTGTAAGCAGCCCCCGTTGCCTGGTGGTTGCCGAGTCTGGTAGCGTCGTGACGGTGATCGAGGATTACGTCGTGTTGTACCAACCACGTTGGCAAGAAGAAGCCCACTTCACCAACGCTGTCACCGAAATCGCGCTGAAAGACAATGCCAGTGTGAATCACATTCGGATTCAGCGCGAAGGCAGTAAAGCTTTTCATATTGCCAATTGCGCGGTGTCCCTTGGGAGTTCGAGTAACTATCAGTCGGTGAGTGTCGCGCTAGGCGCACAAATTTCGCGCTACAACCTCAACGTGTTGCTGGCCGAAGGCGCCGAGTGCGCGGTCGACGGGCTGGCACTCATTGCGGCCAATCAGTTGGCCGATACCCATACCTGCATCGACCACGTACAGCCGCACGGCGTGAGCCGACAGCTGCACAAATGCATCGTTGGCGGCAGCGCACACGCGGTGTTCAACGGCAAGATAATGGTGCGTCAGGGGGCGCAGCGCACCGACTCGGTACAGTCGAGCCGCAACCTGCTACTCACCGGCAAAGCCCACGTCGATACCAAGCCGCAGCTGGAGATTTTTGCCGATGACGTGAAATGCACGCATGGTGCAACCATCGGCCAGCTCGACAGCGAGGAAGTGTTTTATCTCAAAAGTCGCGGACTGTCTGATAGCGTCGCACGCAATCTGCTGACTTATGCTTTCGGCGCCGAGATCATCGAGCGCATCCCCGTCGCATCACTCAAGCACCAGCTTGAGCAGATGGTGCTCGAACAAACCAGCAACCAACCATGAACGCCGTCCATACAGCAGTCAATCCCTGCTCGTCGTCTGCCTTTGACGTCGAACGTATTCGCGCCGACTTCCCAATCCTCCAACTCACGATCAACGGCAAGCCACTGGTCTATCTCGACAACGCCGCATCGAGCCAGATGCCACAGCCAGTGATCGACCGCCTGGTGCGCTATCAGGCGAGCGAGCACGCCAACATCAACCGCGCGGTGTATACCCTGTCGGAAATAGCGACCACCGAATACGAGGCCGCGCGGCGCAAGCTGCAGTGCTTCATCAACGCACCCGAAGAGCGCGAAGTGATCTTCACCAGCGGCACCACCGATGCGATCAACTTGGTGATGCACGGCTACGGCCGCAAGTTCATCAAAGTCGGTGACGAGATTATTTTGACCACGCTCGAACACCATTCGAATATTGTGCCGTGGCAGATGCTGGCCGAAGAAACCGGTGCGAAGATCAGAGTGGTACCGATAAACGACGCCGGCGAACTGCTGATTGACGAATACGAAAATCTGTTCAACGAGCACACCAAGCTTGTCGGCGTGATGCATGTTTCGAACGCTCTGGGGACCATCAACCCAGTCAAACAGATGATCGCGTTCGCGCATTCGCACGGCGTACCGGTGCTGGTTGACGGTGCGCAGGCGGTGCCGCACCTGCAGGTCGACGTACAGGATCTGGACTGCGACTTCTACGCCTTTTCTGGCCACAAGTTGTGCGGCCCAACCGGTATCGGCGTCCTGTATGGCAAAGCCGCATTGCTCGAAAAAATGCAACCCTTCAAGGGCGGCGGCGACATGATTTTGTCGGTGACTTTCGAAAAAACCACCTACAACACCATCCCGCATAAATTCGAGGCTGGAACACCGCCCATCGCAGCCGCTATCGGGCTGGGTGCCGCTGTTGATTACCTTTTAGCCATCGGCATGGACGCCATCGCCGCGCACGAACTTGATCTGCTCAATTACGCGACCGAACAAATGGCCGGTATGTCGGGCGTACGCATTATCGGCACCGCCAAAAACAAGGCCTCGGTCATATCGTTTACCGTTGATGGCGTGCATCCGCACGACGTCGGCACCCTGCTCAATCAGGATGGCGTTGCGCTACGCACCGGGCATCACTGCGCGCAACCGGTGATGCAGCGTTTCAAAGTGCCCGCCACCTCGCGCGCCTCGTTTGCGTTCTACAACACACTGGCGGAGGTCGATGCACTGATCGCCGGCATTCGCAGTGTACAAAAGGTATTTGCCTAATGGCCAACTATAAAGCGCTGTATCAAGAGGTCATCCTCGACCACAACAAGAAGCCGCGCAACTACGGCACGCTAGCGCACTCGAGCCACCATGCGGTGGGCCACAACCCGCTGTGCGGTGATCATATCAGTGTGGCGCTCAATTTTGATCGTGAGTGCATCGACTGCATAGCGTTTCAGGGTGAGTCATGCGCGATCTGTAAAGCGTCGGCATCGATGATGACGGTCGCCATCAAGGGCAAGTCGCGTGCTGATGCAGAAATTCTGATTAAGGAATTTCTCGCCATGACCACTGGGAAGCTCGACCTTGAGAGTCCGAATTGCATCGGGCGGCTCGCGGTATTCGCCGGTGTGTGCGACCTACCGACACGCGTCAAATGCGCGATTTTGCCCTGGCATACGCTGCACGCTGCGTTCAATTCGGTCGCTAGTACCTCGACCGAAGCAGATCCGATGCACACATCGATCGATCGGCAGCGCGTGGTGCCACCCCTGCCACAGAGTAACCCTTGAGAGAACAAGATGCTGACAGCGAATGAACTAAGAGACTACATCATCAATGGCCTACCCTGCGATCACGTAGAAGTGCTGGGCGACGATGGCCAACACTTCGAGGCGTTGGTTGTGAGTCCGCAATTCACCGACAAAAATAAGGTCCAGCAGCATCAGCTGGTGTATCTGGCACTCGGAGATCGCATGCGTTCGGAAATTCATGCGCTGGCCTTGCGCACATTTACGCCTGAAGGTTGGACACAAGCAGCCATCAAATAACTTTGGAGAAATGAAAATGAACATACAGGAAAAAATTCGCACTCAGGTCACAGCCGATACCGTTGTGCTTTACATGAAAGGCACGCCGCAGTCTCCGCAGTGTGGTTTCTCCGGCGCGACGGTACAGCTACTTAAGGCCTGCGGCGTGCAGGACTTTACCGCCGTGAACGTGCTGGCCGATCCAGAAGTCCGCGATGGCATCAAGGCTTACAGCAACTGGCCAACCGTTCCTCAGCTCTACATCAAGGGTGAATTTGTCGGTGGCGCCGATATTGTGCGTGAGATGTATGAGCAAGGTGAATTGCAGAAATTGATCCATTCTGCCCTGGGTTGATGATATTGAAATGGGTGAAGGGCGGGACCCACTCAATGGGATTTCCGTATTTTCGGGGGCACGAGGGTGACCCCACTTTCAGGAGCTGAAAATGCCAAAAATCACAGATATTGAAGACACCCCCAATCCGAACGCAATGAAGTTCACCCTCTTCGAGCCGCTGACCTGGGGCATTACCCGCTCGTACGAGAACGCCGAACAGGCGAAGGACGATGAGCTCGCTTGCGCGCTGTTCGACATCGCGCATGTAAGCAATGTGTTTTACGTTGATAAATGGCTAACAGTGACACAGGACGGTGGTGCTGATTGGCCGGTATTAGTCCGTTTGGTGGCTGTGCCCATCCGTGCCGCACCAGCGGCCGAGGCTCAATCTGCTGCGGCCGTGTTTGCGGCCCGCACGTCGATTGCCGCTCTCAGCGAGGAAGATCAAACACGCCTTGATGCGATCAATACGCTGCTTGACGAGCAGATTCGCCCCCACTTAAAAAACGATGGCGGCGACCTCCACGTGGTCGGTCTCGATGGCAACCAGCTCAGCGTGCACTACCAGGGCGCGTGCGGCACCTGTCCGAGCTCGATATCCGGCACCCTCAGGGGCATCGAGAACCTGGTGAAGTCGATTGAACCAGACATCGAAGTCGTGGCAGTTTAGGTTTGAAATTGGGAGTTGATCGGTCCCGCGAGCGACAAATTTTATCTCGCGTTACGCACTGAGTCGGTCCGTATGACGCTCGTTTGGGCAGCCATACCGAGGAAAACATGCAGGAAAAAACGCTATGAAACCCACACACGATGCATTGCTGGAACGATTTCGACAGGCATTTCCCGAGGGCGCGATCCAAGTTGAGGACGAGAGCCATTTGCACGTTGGCCACGCTGGCAGCGCGGGTGGTGCCGGGCATTTTCGAGTCCAGGTGATCGACGCCAGTTTCAATGAATTGCACCGCATCGCCAGGCATCGACTGGTCTATAACGCCGTGTCCGACTGGATGCCGGATCGCGTGCACGCACTGAACATCATCGCCATGACCCTGGAAGAATCCGGGTATGCATCGACCATTTAGCCGCGCCCATCTACATAGCTCGTGCCTCGGTCGGTTTGCAATGTCTGATTGGGTCAGCGCAGGACCAACAACAGGATCGATAAGACTAAGAAATTGTGTGAATCAAAAGATCACGCTGAGAGTGATCGGGAAAAGTTTTTTACAAGTATCAACCACGACAGGAAACGCACAGATGTCAGAACCACAATTTACCGAGCAGGACTGGCGCCGATTTTTAGTCAGCATAGGGGATAATCCCGATAGAGCCGGTCTTGTAGAAACACCGTCCCGCGTTGCAAAGGCCTGGAAACATTGGACTTCCGGATATACCAAAGACCCAGCTGAATGTCTAAAAGTGTTCGAAGATGGGGCGCAGGAGTACAACGGACTCATCGTGGTACGAGGCATCCCTGTCTACAGCCATTGTGAGCACCATCTAGCGCCTTTCTTTGGCAAAGCCACAATCGGCTATGTTCCCAACGGAAAAATAGTGGGCTTGTCAAAGTTAACACACCTGGTCGATTGCTTTTCCAAGCGACTGCAGGTGCAAGAACGACTCACGATTCAAATTGCCAACGCCTTGATTACACATCTGGAACCGAAAGCGGTTGGCGTAGTCATTCGCTGCAGGCACATGTGCATGGAAAGCCGTGGCATTCGTACCCAGGGAGAGGAAACCATCACATCAGCTATGCTCGGCGAACTTCAAACCAATCTGGCGCTGCGCACGGAATTTTTTTCATTGACGCGTGAGGCATAACTTGAATACTCAAGACGCTATGCCAACCGAAATCACGTCAGTGACAGCCGCGATTAGCCACTCTCAGGGCAAACAAAGAGGCGCCCTGAAGACCAAACGCGACGAAATTGACCCGAATGACAGATTGCCCAAACCAGACTGGATTCGCGTCAAGGCGGCGATGCCTTCGGGGCGCTTTCGCGAGATCAAGGATATCGTGCGCACCAAGCAGTTAGTGACGGTCTGCGAAGAGGCCTCCTGCCCCAACATCGGCGAGTGTTGGAGTAAAGGCACCGCGACCTTCATGATCATGGGCGACAAATGTACGCGGCGTTGCAGGTTCTGTAACGTCAGCACGGGACGTCCAAATCCGTTGGACCCCAACGAGCCGGAACGCCTGGCCCAAACCATCGCACTAATGAAACTCAATTACGTTGTCATCACCTCGGTAGACCGCGACGATTTGCAAGACGGCGGGGCCGGTCATTTCGTCGAATGCATCCAGCACATCCGAGCACGGACACCCAACACCTATATCGAAATCCTGACGCCCGACTTTGGTGGCCGGTTGGACCATGCGCTAAACATCCTCTGCATTGCGCCGCCGGACGTATTGAATCACAACATCGAAACCGTACCGCGTTTATACAAAGAAGCACGCCCCGGCGCGGACTTTCAAAACTCACTAAACTTGTTGCAACGCTTCAAGGCCATGCATCCCACGATACCGACCAAATCCGGCCTCATGGTCGGGCTGGGCGAGACCGATGAGGAAATTCTGCAGGTCTTGCGCGACCTGCGCGCCCACGCTGTTGCCATGCTGACCATTGGTCAGTACCTGCAACCGTCCGGTGGCCACCTGCCAGTGCGCCGCTATGTACATCCAGACACGTTCAAGATGTATGCGGAAGAAGCTCGCAAGATGGGATTCCTGCACGCAGCATCGGGTCCGATGGTGCGCAGCTCGTACCATGCTGATCAGCAGGCGCATGCGGCAGGGGTGTTTTGATGTGTGTTCATCACAATGCCGCGTTTCCTACTTGTTGGGATGACACGGTCAGCGGTCAATGTACCTGAAATTTCTTATCTACCAAAAAACGTGCGCAGTCGAATTTTACATATCCACCGGAACGCGCCAAGAGTCATCGCTAATATGAACACGATTTTCGCGGAAAGTGGCATGAATATTGTGGTCCAACAATTGCAAACGCGGGCAGAAGTCGGTTACGCAATGACCGATGTCGACACACCAATTGCAGAAGAATTGATGGCCCAGTTGCGTGGTGATCCTGCGACGATTCGATGTCATTTGCTTTAAATCTGCAATGACTATGTATTAGTAGGGCTGATTCAATTTTCACGTACCTCACCCACCATTTAATCCGCTCTTTGTTTATTCGACGGGCGAGCATTGTCATCACAACGGTCTAGCCGGTCGGGTTCGAGGGCGAGCACCGCTTTGAGCTCGGCTGCATGAAACGCCCTTGCGTTTGGCCCTGTTGCACCACCGGGGTAGCGCCCGAGACGAGCCGCACAGTCAAAGAAGCCCGGTGCCGGCAAGTCGCCGCGCCACTTGCTAATTACCATGGCCGCGAGGAAGGGACGCCCAGCGGCCGCGTCTTCGATCATGATCTGCTCCAACGCCTCAGCGACCTGACGAATAGTGTTCGGAGGTAAAAGCATTAGCGCTTTGACCGCCTCCCAATAAGTGATCGGTAAGCGCCGAGCGGCGAGTGATTGAAGATACGCTCGAAGCCGGCGGGCAAGCGTTTCAGGCGGATAGTCCTCCACGGTTGCCGCCGTAGCGGGATCTGTAGTTGTGACAGTCATGACACTGTTCCGTCGAGCTCGAGCAGCTCTGCAGCGAGGGTGATCTCGTCATCTACGATATTGAGCGCTGATGCAGGAACAGGACTCATCGCGTTGTGGCTCCGGTCACAAAATTCCCCACCGTTATGGGCTTGCCCGGGACGAAGTTAACGCAGACCTCATCGATCTCTTCCAGACGCAACGGTTCGCTCGTGAACCCGCACGCATAGGGCGTTTGTTGATCACCCCGGCTGCAACTATCGCTTTCCAGATGTTGACACGACGTGCAGGTGCCGAAGGTAGACTTGCCTCTCTCTTGCGCCACCTGACTGAGCATGCGTTGCAAGGCATTGGCGAAGTGGCCTTGGACACTGGGGGGTAAGGAGTCAGCAGCACGGACCAAGGATTCGAAGGGGTCATTTGCAAGAATGACCCTGGCTTTGTCGGTCAGAACGAGCCGGACACTGCGTCTGTCCTCCTCTGACCGCATGCGTGTCAGATAGCCTTGGGTCTCGAGGCTTTTGATCATCTGTGACGCCGTACCCCGGGTCGTGGCATGGAACGCCGCGAAAGCGGAGGGTGTTCGCGAGAAGCGGTTGGCCTGCGCGAAATATCTGAGTACCGCCCACTGGGCTGCTGTCAACCCCTCCACTAGTCCCTCGCCGGACGCTATGCGACCCACGTGAAAGACCAGCTCCGCAATAGCGCGACTGTTCATTTGCAGCTCCTTTGTTATGAAATATAGTAGCGTTTAAAAACCATCTTGACAAGAGATAGTTTTGAATCGATACTAGTTTAGTTGCGTTGATATATTGAATGGCCCAACACGGATCGGAGCCGCAACCTTACCGAACTTGAGGGAATGATCATGAGCATGAACGTCACGCAGAAGCTGATCAAGTCGCATCTGATACACGGTGACATGAAGCCCGGCGAAGAGATTGGTATCCGCATTGATCAGACGCTGACCCAGGACGCAACCGGCACGCTGGTGATGCTGGAACTGGAGGCGATGGGTTTGGACCGAGTGAAGACCGAGGTGAGCGTCCAGTACGTTGACCACAATATCATCCAAGAGGATTTCAAAAACCCTGACGATCATCTTTTTCTGCGCAGCGCCTGCCAGCGATTCGGCGTGTGGTATTCGCGGCCTGGCAACGGGGTGAGTCATCCGTGCCATCAGGAAAATTTCGGCAAACCGGGCAAGACGCTCCTCGGCTCTGACAGTCACACGCCGGCGGCCGGCGCGATTGGCATGCTGGCCATTGGCGCTGGTGGACTGGAAGTGGCGCTGGCAATGGCGGGCGAACCGTTCTTTATGCGCATGCCCCTGATCTGGGGCGTCAACCTCACCGGTAGCCTGCCTGATTGGGTCAGCGCCAAGGACGTGATCCTAGAGATGCTGCGCCGCCACGGCGTCGACGGCGGTGTGGGCCGGATCGTCGAGTACTACGGGCCAGGGCTGGCCACGTTAAGCGCGATGGATAGGCACGTGATCGCCAATATGGGCGCTGAACTGGGTGCCACCACCACCGTTTTCCCTTCCGATCAGGAGGTGCACCGCTTCTTGCGCGCCTGGCAGCGCGAAGAAGACTGGGTCGAGCTAGCTGCGGATGTCAGCGCGACCTACGACGTGTACGAAGATATCGATCTGTCCAGCCTAGTGCCGCTGATCGCCATGCCGTCCAGCCCCGGGAACGTGCGCCCGGTCAGCGAAGTCGCCGGCGAGCGGATCTACCAGACCTACATCGGCTCGTCGGCCAATCCCGGCTACCGCGACTTTGCGGTTTCCGCGCTGATGGTGCAAGGTCGACGAGTGAACGACCGCGTGTCGTTTGACATCAACCCCACGTCCCGGGCGCAACTCGAAACCCTGATACGCGACGGGTACATCACCGACCTGCTGCACGCTGGCGCGCGGCTGCACCAGGCTGGCTGCAACGGCTGCATCGGCATGGGCCAGGCGCCAGCCACCGATGAACTTTCTTTGCGCACGGTGCCGCGTAATTTCCCTGGCCGCTCTGGCACACGCGAGGACAAGGTGTGCCTGGTCAGTCCCGAGACCGCCACGGCGTCGGCGCTCACCGGCGTGATCACCGACCCGCGCACACTTGGCATCCCCTACCCACGCATCGCGGACCCAGACAACCCAATCATCAACCGCGAGATGTTCATGCCGCCGTTGCCGCTTGAGACGGCGCGGCAAGTGGCCCTCGTGAAGGGGCCGAACATCGCTTCGCTCCCGACCTTCGAACCGCTGCCAGATGAGATCGAAGTGCCAGTTCTACTCAAGGTGGCGAACGACATTTCCACGGACGAGATCATGCCGCCCGGCCTACGCGTGCTGCCGTTCCGGAGCAACATTCCCAGTATCGCCGAGTTCTCCTTCGACCGGCTCGACCCCACCTACGCCGCACGAGCCAAGCAGGTGCTGGGCCACGTTGTGGTGGGAGGGAGCAATTACGGGCAAGGCTCAAGCCGCGAGCATGCTGCACTTGGCCCGCAGTATCTCGGATTGCGCGCGGTTCTAGCCAAGGGTTTTGCGCGGATCCACTCGCAAAACCTGATCAATTTCGGCGTACTTCCGCTGACCTTCATCGACATTACTGACTACGACGCCATCCAGACTGGTGACGTGCTGCGCCTGGCCGACCTGCGGCGCGTGCTCCTAGCGGGGGGCGATCTGCTGGTCGATAACGTCACGCGCCAGCAGACGTTTCAGGTACGCCACAACATGTCACCGCGGCAAGTGCAGTTCTTGCTCCGGGGGGGATTGATCAACTGGATGAAAGAGCGCCTCTCCGGGCAGTAGAAGTGGCGGCTGAGCCAGCATACAGGCAGATCTCGCAGCAATTTACCCCGCGTTAGAGTAATTTAGGACACAAGGAACTTAGCCATGCAAACTACTGACCCGAACCATAATCAACGCCACGCGCCCAGCACGTCATCCCAGTCAGCCGTTAGCGCCGAGAAGTTACCGGGGATACTGCATATCATTGCCGTCGGTAGCGGCAAGGGCGGTGTCGGAAAATCCACAGTGAGCGTCAATCTGGCGCTTGCACTGCAGCAGCTCGGGGCGCGCGTCGGGCTCGTCGATGCCGACATCCTCGGACCCAGTATTCCTGGCATGCTCGGCATCCCAACCGGTGAGCCGCCAGAGATGACCCCAGACAATAAGATGATCCCGGCGGAGCGGCACGGCTTGAAAGTGATGTCGATGGGCATGCTTACCGGGGACGACAAGCCGGCCGTCTTGCGCGGGCCGATGGTGGGGAAATACCTGAAATTGTTCGTCGAAGGAGTGCAATGGGGACAGCTGGACTACTTGATCCTCGACCTCCCGCCCGGTACCGGTGACACCCAACTGACGCTGGCACAGAGTATGCCGCTGTCGGGCGTGGTAATCGTGACGACACCACAGGCGGTGAGTCTCAAGATCGCCCGCCGAGGCTTGCGGATGTTCGAGAAGGTGCAGGTTAAGATTCTTGGGATCGTCGAAAATATGCGCACCTTCACCTGTCCCCACTGCGGCGAGAGCACGGATATCTTCCGTCACGGCGGTGGCGAGCGGATGAGCCAGGAGCTCGGCGTCCCGTTCTTGGGTGCATTACCTCTTGATGCCAATGTGGTCACCTGCGGTGATGAGGGTCGGCCGATCGTGGTGGACCAGCCAACGTCGGTCAGCGCCAAGGTGTATGCCGCCATCGTCACGGCGCTCGTGGAGCAACTCCACGCAGCGGTTACAGTGCTGAAGTCCTTCGTGTGGAAGTGGGACAGTAACGAGGGAGCACCAGCCTGGATGGAAGGCGCAGCGAGCCCTGCTGGATCGCAGAATACTCCCATCGGTTTCCTCCATCGCGATCCGCGTACCTTATCCATCCTTTGGGAGGACGGTCATCGCGACGACCTTGACGTCCGCGACCTGCGCTTGGCATGCCAATGCGCCCTCTGCGTCGAGGAGATGAGTGGACGCAAGCTGCTTGATCCAAAGACGATACGATCTGATGTGAGCCCGCGACAGATCGTGAGCATAGGCAACTACGCGATCCAGTTCGATTGGAGTGACGGCCATAACAGCGGGATATATTCGTTTAACTATCTGCGTGCCTTAGGTGTGTGCGCTGCGACGAAGAGCGTTGACAATGTCTGATTTCCTTCTTGCGGATCTGCCGGTCAGCATTTGCGCGGAGACTTCGCTCGCTGACCCCGACACTTGCAAGTTCATTGTGAGCCGTACCGTGCATCCTGGTGGCCCTTTCTTTTTCGGCAGCAAAGAACGGGCAGTTGGATCGCCGCTCGGCGAGCGACTGTTCGCACTCGACGGTGTGGCCAACGTGCTCATTGCCGAAAGTGTGGTGACCATCTGCAAGGACCCAATCGCATCGTGGTCAGAACTGAAAGCAGCCATCGGGACGGCCATCCGGACGCAACTGCTGACTGGCGTACCGGCAATTCTAGAGATACATGTCCACACCGGCACGCAAAGAAGGTCCGATGCAGAGATTCATATAGTTATTCAGACACTGCTGGACAAGGAGGTCAATCGTTCAATCGCCAACCACGGCGGAAAGATTTCGATTGTGGAGGTCCGGCAAGGGAAGCTTTTCATCGCCATGAGCGGCGGCTGCCAAGGATGTGCGTCCTCTCAGGTGACGCTGCGGCAGGGATTCGAAGTCATGCTAAAAAGGGTAGTCCCGGAAATCGAGGAAATTGTGGATACGACAAACCACGCAGCAGGCAAGCAACCGTTCTACCCGCACAATGCGGTGACCCTATGACAAATCCATTGTCTCAGAAAACGCCCCCAATCGTCGCAACGCTCGACGATCTCGCAAAGTTGGCAAACTACTCGCTCATGGACAGCCTCAACTGCGACCCTGACGCGAAAGCAAACGGAGCCGACCACGCGTCGCGACAAGTATTCACAGGTCACTATGTCCCCGTCAATCCCACGCCAATCAAAGACCCCGAGTACGTTGCGCACAGCAAAAACTTTTTCCGCGAACTTGGTTTCGCCGACAGCATGGCGCAGTCGGTTGACTTCGTCCGGATGTTCTCCGGCGACATCTCGCAGGTTCCGGAGCCGATGCGAAAGCTTGGTTGGGCGTGTGGGTACGCACTTTCCATCTTCGGCACCGAATACTACCAGCAGTGCCCGTTTCAAACCGGCAACGGATACGGCGACGGTCGCGCAATTTCCGTGCTTGAGGCGGTCATCAACGGTCGGCGCTGGGAAATGCAGCTCAAAGGTGGCGGCCGAACACCCTACTGCCGTGGCGCAGACGGTCGCGCCGTCCTGCGGTCAAGTGCCCGGGAGTTCCTCGCACAGGAGCACATGCACGCGCTCGGAGTGCCAACCTCACGGGCTCTAAGTTTGTACGTTTCGAAAACCGAAAAGGTCAAGCGGCCGTGGTACTCGGAGGGCTCGCGTTCGAAGGATCCCGACATGATGACATCAGAAGCCGTTGCGATCTCGACGCGCGTTGCACCGTCGTTCATTCGGGTTGGCCAACTCGAGCTCTTTGGTCGCCGTGCCCGCAACAATGAACACCCAAAAGCGATGCAAGAGCTTGAGCGTATTGTGTTGCACTTGATCGATCGTGAGTACGGCGAGGTTATCGACAAGAAACTCACGACCCTCGAAAAAGTGGTGTTGCTCGCGCACGAGTTCCGCAGTCGTCTTACGTCACTTGTGGCGAACTGGATACGAGTCGGCTATTGCCAAGGCAACTTCAACAGTGACAACTGCGCGGCCGGTGGCTTCACACTCGACTACGGTCCATTCGGATTCTGCGATGTGTTCAACCCGCACTATCAGCCATGGACGGGTGGCGGACATCACTTCTCGTTCCTGAACCAACCCTTGGCAGCGGAACGCAACTTCAACATGTTTTGTAAAGCGTTGCGGCCTTTGCTGATGTCGCATCCGGACCATCTGGCTCAGCTTGACGAAATTCGAAGCGGCTTTTCGAAAGTGATGCAAGCGCAAATGCAGAAGATGTGGGCTGCCAAACTTGGGCTCAACACATTTGACGCAGCGTTGTTCAGTGAACTTGAAGCACTCATGGTGCAAACGCCTGTCGATTACTCCATTTTCTTTCGCGAGCTATCGACAGTACCTGACGATATGGGCCCATTGAAAAAAAGCTTCTACAAAGTCTCGAAGCCCACCATGGCTTCAATGCATTCGACGTATGAGACAGACTCCGAAGAGATAGGTAAACGCTGGTCAGAGTGGTTTGAAAAATGGAAATCGCTCATCGGCAGTGCTAGCATGACTGAACCGAATGCTGATCCGACCCTCCTCCGTGAGGAGATCTCTAGGCAGATGAAACGCGTCAACCCAAAATACACGTTGCGAGAAATATTCGTTGTGCCTGCGTATCAGCAAGCAACCTTAGGAAACTACGCGCTCATTCGAGAACTGCAAGAAGTTATGACTCAACCTTACGCCGAGCAAACTCAAGACGTTGAAGAAAAATACTATAGGCTGAAGCCGTCTGAGTTCTTTGAGACCGGTGGCTTGTCGTTTTATAGTTGTTCGTCGTGATTATTCAAAAGCTCACTGGCCAGAGCCGATGGAACCAACTAGCATTGATGAGGGACAGCCGCCTATGACCACCAATGTAATGACCATTGTTGACCAACGCACCACCAACCGCGTACCGGTTATTCCAGTGCACACGTCTACCCCCGGCGGCATGCTGTCGGACACACGCGGCCGGCTCTTGCGCGACCTACGTATTTCTGTAACCGACCGCTGCAACTTCCGCTGCACCTACTGCATGCCCAAGTCAGTATTCGACAAGGACTACCGTTTTTTGCCAAAACCCGAACTTTTGAGCTTCGAGGAAATAACACGTATGACACGCCTGTTCGCCGCACACGGTGTCGAGAAAATTCGCCTCACCGGCGGCGAACCCCTGCTGCGTAAAAACCTTGAGGTTTTGATCGAGATGCTGGCCGCCCTCAAGACGCATGACGGCAACCCATTAGATATAGCCCTCACCACCAACGCCTCGCTACTGCCCAAAAAAGCCCAGGCGCTTAAAGCTGCGGGTCTTCAGCGCATCACTGTCTCACTCGATTCGCTTGATGAAGCTATATTCCGTGGCATGAACGACGTAGATTTTCCGGTGGCCGATGTGTTAAGAGGCATTGACGCCGCGCACGACGCAGGCTTTGCCCCTATCAAGATCAACATGGTGGTCAAAAAAGGGATCAACGATCAAGACATCGTTGCGATGGCGCGGCACTTCAAAGGAAGCGGCCACATCGTTCGTTTCATCGAATTCATGGACGTGGGCTCCTCTAACGGCTGGCGTATGAACGATGTTGTGCCCTCGGCCGAGGTCGTGAGCATGATCAACGCGCAGATGCCAATCATCAAAGCGGAATCCAACTACACCGGTGAAGTCGCCCAGCGCTGGGCCTATGCAGATGGCAGCGGCGAAATCGGCGTAATTTCTAGCGTGACGCAAGCCTTTTGTTCCACCTGCACGCGCGCCCGCCTCTCAACCGATGGCAAGCTTTATACCTGCCTGTTTGCACAGTCCGGCGATGATTTACGCGCACTCATGCGTTCCGGCAAGAGCGACGAACAAATCGCTAGTGCCATAGGTTTGATCTGGAACCAGCGAGAAGACCGACATTCGGAAATTCGCACAGAAGATACTGCGCAGAGGAAGAAAGTTGAGATGTCCTATATCGGTGGCTGACGCTTTCATACGACATAAACCTGAATCAGCCGATGCATATTATTTGTTGCGGTGGCGTTAACGTTGCAGTCACCCGTTACGCAAGGCATACCTTACAAGCTGGTAATATCTTCCTATGCTACATAATGTCATCCTGATCGTGCTCTTTGCTGTCGGTTTTTCCCCAGCCTAGAAAGCGATCCCAATGAACACCATCGAACTCTTGGGCGCGTTGTTCGGCGGCATAGGTTTGTTTTTGCTGGGTATGTGGTTGATGACTGAAGGGTTGAAGGCGGCCGCAGGCGATGCATTGCGGCGAACGCTACAAACCTGGACAAGAACGCCGTTGCGAGGGTTCGCGGCGGGGGCTGGGTTAACGGCTACGCTGCAATCGTCTAGCGCCGTTACGGTGGTCACCGTGGGTTTCGTCAGTGCAGGTTTAGTGGCGCTTAAACAAGCCGTGTGGGTGATCTACGGCTCTAATGTTGGTACCACCCTGACCGGTTGGATCGTTGCCGTCACTGGTATTCAAGTCAAACTAGACGCCTATGCGATGCTGCTGGTAGCGCTGGGTATGCTGATGCGCTTGACCGGTGCACATACTCGCCGCGCGCATTATGGTCAGGCGCTGGTCGGTTTCGCCATATTCCTTTTAGGTATTCAGGCCCTAAAAATCAGCTTCACTGCACTGTCGGGCCAGGTTGATTTTGCGTCTCTGCCGCAACAAGGTTGGGCAGCCACTGCAGCCTTCTTCGCTCTAGGCATGGTGCTGACCGTGCTGATTCAGTCTTCTAGCGCAACCACTGCGATTGCCCTCACAATCGCCAGTGCGGGCATCGTGCCCATAGAGCATGCCGCGATGGTGATCATCGGTGCAAACCTAGGTACTTCTTCTACGGCAGCGTTCGCCGCTATAGGGGCCACAGCGGGGGCGCGTCGCGTCGCTGCAGCGCATGTAATGTTCAATCTTGTGACCACGGTGTTTGCGGTTGCCACGTTACCATGGTTGATGGTTGGCATCGCGGCTGTGCGCGATTTCGTCGGTCTGCCCAGCGACGCAGGCATCACGCTCGCGTTGTTTGGCACCACGTTCAACGTACTGGGGGTGATCTTAATTCTGCCGTTCAGCGCGATGATGGTGCGTTGGCTTGAGCGGCGCTTCATCTCGCCCGAGGAAGACTTTGCACGACCCCAGTACTTAGACGATTCTCTTCTCGAAGTACCCGCGCTCAGCCTGCGTGCCTTAACACTCGAAGTGGAACGGCTTGGTCAGTTGGCGCTGACCTTGGCAGTCGACGCCTTGAGCCGAACACCCCAGAGTCTTCAAGCGCTGCACCGACGCAAGATAGCCATTGATCTATTGGGCGAGCACATTCGGGACTACATTGGGCGCATGAATCGGGCGCTGCTTCCGACCCCTGTCGCAGATGCCCTTGCACCCATGCTGCGCGCTCTGCAACACTTTGAGGAATTGGCTGACTTGGCCGTTGCGGGGCCAGTACCCGAACCGTTGGTGTTGCCTGACTTATTGATTTTACGAGAAAACTTCGTGTGCGCCATTGCCGTGGTCATGGCTGAGGCCGACGTGGTTTCGCCCGCATTTGATATTCGGCGCCTAGAACAAGTGACGGCAGAGCAAAATGTCGTCTATGAATCATTAAAGGCGGGCCTACTGAAAGCCGCCGCTCAGGGCCAGATTGGCCTGCCCGTTATGGACACGTATATTCAAGACATCGGCCGCAAGCACCGCACAGTTGATCGCGCTGTTAAAGCGGCACGCCGCCTCGAACCCTTGCGCTTGCCCTAGGCTTATCCGCCCAACGGCGGCGTTTAAAGGGCTAGGGCTTAAACTATTCCCATGATCTCAATTTCTAGGCTCTCTAAAACTTACGCTTCTGGCTTTTCTGCCTTAAAAAACATCAGCCTTGACATTCTACGTGGCGAAATTTTTGCCTTGCTTGGGCCCAACGGTGCTGGCAAAACCACCCTTATCAGCATCATCTGTGGCATTTCAAATGCCAGCAGTGGGAGCATTACCATTGATGGCCACGATACCGTGCGTGATTATCGTCAAGCCCGATCATTGATCGGGCTTGTGCCACAAGAGATCTCGACTGACGCCTTCGAAACCGTTTGGAACACCGTCTCGTTTAGTCGAGGTTTATTCGGTAAAGCACCCAGCCCACCAATGATTGAAAAAGTTCTTAAATCTCTGTCACTTTGGGACAAAAGGAACAGCAAAATCATGACGCTCTCGGGTGGTATGAAACGGCGCGTCATGATTGCCAAAGCCTTGTCCCATGAGCCGCAGATACTATTTTTAGACGAACCGACCGCAGGGGTAGATGTGGAACTGCGGCGCGATATGTGGGAACTTGTGCGCGAGCTGAAAAAAAACGGCGTCACAATTATTTTGACAACTCACTACATAGAAGAAGCTGAAGAGATGGCTGATCGAATTGGCGTGATCACAAACGGTGAGCTTATTTTGGTGGAAGAAAAAGCAGCATTAATGCAAAAGCTTGGCAAAAAGCAATTAGTACTACAGCTGCAGCACCGCATTTTGCAGCTGCCCAAAGAACTTAATTCGGAAGGGCTTGTCTTATCAGAAAATGGCATTGTGCTGACCTACACCTATGACGCACAAAGCGCCCGTGCCGGTATCGCCGAGCTGCTTAGCGATCTGACGGCGGTGGGCATTCCCTTCAAAGATTTGCATACAAGCCAAAGCTCGTTAGAAGATATTTTTGTAAGTCTTGTGTCCGATCGTGAAAGCGGAGCGTCAGCATGAATTTATATGCCATTCGCGCCATAGTCCTGTTTGAGTTCGCACGAAGCCGTCGCACTTTGATGCAAAGCATTGTGTCGCCGGTTATCTCTACTTCGCTCTACTTTATTGTTTTTGGTGCCGCGATCGGCTCACGTATGCCAGAGATAGAGGGTGTGAGCTTCGGCGCGTTTATTGTGCCCGGTCTTATCATGTTGTCTTTGCTGACACAAAGCATTTCCAACGCATCGTTCGGTATTTATTTTCCAAAATTTACCGGTACGATTTATGAGCTGCTTTCAGCGCCCGTTTCTTATACTGAAATTGTTCTGAGTTACGTCGGGGCCGCGGCCGCTAAATCTATTTTTCTGGGTTTGATTATTCTCGCGACAGCCGGTTTTTTTGTACCGTTGCGCATTGAGCACCCACTTTGGATGCTGTTCTTTCTTTTTCTCACATCAATTACCTTCAGTTTGATTGGCTTCATCATTGGCATCTGGGCCGATGGCTTTGAAAAAATGCAAGTCATTCCGCTCTTGATCATTACACCCCTGACTTTTCTAGGGGGCTGTTTTTTTCCAATCTCGATTTTGCCGCCCTTTTGGCAAAATGTCTCTTTGCTCAACCCTGTTGTATACCTTGTGAGCGGCTTTCGCTGGAGCTTTTACGGTGTGGGCGATGTCAGTCCCACGACTAGTCTTTTGATGATATTTATTTTCTTGTTTAGTTCGCTAGCGCTTCTGGCTTGGATCTTTAAAACCGGCTATCGACTGAAGTCTTAAATGTTTACATTTCCATGCAAATACGAAGTTGAACTTTGATATTGCATGGAATTAACAGGGTTAATTTAATATAGTGAGTGAAGGGTTAATTGACAGTTTAAGTAATAGGTCGAGTCTTGCGACTTAGTCTTACGCAAGAAACGCTTGTGCAGCAATAACACCGCTGGCCTTAGGTTTATAGCCCATTGCCCCAAGACTCATCTCTACCCCACTCAAGGCCGCCATCAAGCTCAATTCGTTGCAGTCGCCCAAATGACCAATACGGAAGGCTTTGCCTTTGATCTTGCCTAAACCCGTACCTAACGATAAATTAAATTTCTCTAAGGTATGCTTGCGTAGCTTGTCTGCGTCCATGCCTTCAGGTACGGCAACACAGGTTAAGACGGGTGAATAACAGTTTTGATCTAAAGATTGATTCTCAAGCCCCCATGCATCAACGGCCAGACGGCACGCGGCTGCCAAACGTTGATGGCGTGCAAAAATCGCTTCTAAACCTTCAGCCATCATCATGTCTATGGCCTCGTGCAAGCCGTACATCAGGTTTGTGCTAGGCGTTGTTGGCCAATAACCGGTTTTATTCGATTCTAAAATTTCATCCCAAGCCCAGTAAGACTTGCGCGTTTTATTGCTTTTGCTCACCTCAATAGCCCGTGCAGACAAGGCGTTAAAGCCAATGCCAGGCGGCAACATCAAGCCTTTTTGCGAACCAGACACCGTCACATCGACACCCCACTCATCATGCCGGTATTCTGCCGCACCAATGCCCGAAACGCTATCGACAATTAATAAAGCAGGGTGCTTGGCCGCATCAATCGCTTGACGCACTGCGGTGATATTAGATGTCACACCGGTAGATGTTTCGTTATGCACAACACATACCGCCTTGATCTCATACTGAGTATCTTTAAGCAGACGCGCTTCAATGACAGCGGCATCGACACCCCAGCGCCAAGTATCGTGATCCACCTTACCCACAACCTCAACATTTAAACCCAGACGCTGACTCAGCGCACACCACAGATTTGCAAACTGGCCAGTCTCGTAGAACAACACTTTGTCGCCTGAGTTTAGTACGTTAACTAAAGCGCCTTCCCAAGCCCCTGTACCGGATGCTGAATAAATAATGACTGGCTGCTGGGTCTGAAATATCTTTTTAATACCTTCTATCACTTCAAGACCCAATACTCCAAACTCTGGACCACGGTGGTCAATCGTTTGATAGCTAATCGAGCGTAGAATGCGAGAGGGCACTGGACTTGGGCCAGGTATATGTAAGAAATGGCGACCAGAAAGATGGTTGTCTAGTTTAAGCATGCTGAGTCTCGATTTGTTTTTGTCGTAAATCTTATAAGCCAGTGTAGTGGTGAAATGGGAAAAAGCGGCTGAGGCGCATCAAAAAATGCTATGCGTGAACGCATCTCTGATTGCGATATCAGCGCAACACGATACAGGTACTGCGTAAACCCGATTGCAGTAAAAACAAACAATTAACAGGTTAATACATATTAGTCATGGTCTGACCCAATCTCACATGCAAAGACGTGGTTGATTTACCGTTGATCATAGGGTTTTCCCACGTTTCTTTAAGAGTTACGGTGCTATAAAGTTAAAAAACAAAAAACAGGGGACAAATACCTTTTGCATATCAAACTAGCCGTTTAAAAAATAACCCTTGCATGCAGGATGATGGAACAAGGTCAATCAGTGTATGTTTGCCTTGAAGTTTTGTAGAACACACGTACCCTTTTGATAACAGTGATAGAGTCGTCATTTGTGTATGTAAAGCGTTGCAGTATCAACACTTAAGTTTGATTACAACCACTAAAGGAGACATTTATGAAAAAACGCTCACAGGCAATTGCTTCACAGCAACGCCGTCAAATCATCACAGGATCTATTGCGGCTGTTGGCTTGGCCTCTATTGGTATGCCTGGCATTTCTCTGGCACAGAACAACCCCATCAAAATCGGTATGCCAACGATTTTGTCGGGTAGGGTAGCCATGCTTGGTGAAGCATCTCGCAATGCAGCCATTATGGGCGTGGAGAAGTTTAATGCGGCTGGCGGACTGAATGGCCGGCCGGTTGAGTTAGTGATCCGTGACTCGAAGGGTAAACCAGATGAAGCGGCTCGTATCACGCGTGAACTGGTTAACAGTGATGGTTGTGAGATGATTCTCGATGCCGAAGCCTCATCAGGTGCATTTGCAGTGCACGAGGTCGCTCGCGACCTAGGGTTCTTAGTCATCCACACGTGTTCTGAGACTTCAGCGCTGACAGCTGACCCCAAAATGCGCATACCAAACGGTTTCCGTGCGGCTCGCCAAGGTGTGCACGACGCGATTGTTGGCGGTGACTACTCTGGTAAGGTAGCAAAAGAAAAAGGTCTGAAACGCTGGATGAGCATCTCACCAGATTATTCATATGGCAAAGATACAACGGCCGAGTTCTTCGAGTACCTGAAGTACTTCAACAAAGACATTGAAGTGGTTAATTCTGTCTGGCCCAAACTGTTTCAAGCCGACTATAGTGAGTCGATCACGCGGCTTTTACAAGGCAAGCCCCAGGCCATCTATTCGTGCCTGTGGGGCGGTGACTTGACTTCGTTCATTGACCAAGCAAGCATTTATGGTTTGATGAAAGACCGCCAGTTCTTCGGGGTGAACATGGCAGATTACGCTGTGCTTACCGCAATTAAGGCAGTGCCACCCAACATTCACTCTGGTAATCGGTACTTGAAGTCCATTCCAAAGACGCAACAAAACGCTGCTTGGTGTGACGCCTATTTGGCAAAGTTCAAAACGATGCCACTGAATTGGTCGTGGGAAAATGCTGTCGGCATCGACTTAATGCTTAATGCCATCAAGCAAACCAATGGAACAGACACCAAAAAAATGTCAGAGGCACTCAAGGGCATGACCATTGATTCGCCGTTTGGCACCAATGGAAAGATTACGATGCGCGCATCAGATCACACCATTATCGATTACGCGATCGCTTGGGGAGATTTACAACCAAAAGAGCCTTATATGCCAAATCCATACATGGGCAATTGGAAGACGGTTCTTGAGCTCGAGAAACTGTGGATGAAGAAAAAGGGCTACATTTCCTAGCCATACACCTATCTACTCGTTTAGCTGGGCGGTCAGATTGTTGACCGCCCAGTATTGCTAAATTTTCGCTCACCTCTGGAGACAACTTTGGACACTGAAGCCTTATTTGAATGCGTGACATCGATGTCGTGCCTCGTGACGCAAACCAGTACTGGACTGATTGTTGGCTCTTTGCTTTTTTTAGTGGCCACTGGCCTAACAATGATATTTGGTGTGCTGGGTGTCGTTAATTTCGCGCATGGCTCACTTTATATGCTTGGTGCCTACATCGCTTTAAGTGCTTTTCGATTGACAGACAGTTTTATTATTGCAACAGTCATAGGCGCCCTCGGGGTAGGCCTCTTCAGCTTATTTTTTGAGCGTTTTTTTATGAGACGAGTCTATGGGGCTGACGTTCTCATGCAATTGTTGGTTTGTTACGCATTTATTCTAATTTTAGATGATGCTGTCAAGATTATTTGGGGGTCAGAGTTCCAGTCTATGGGTATGCCAGCGTATTTTCAGGAGCCACCTGTATTTTTAGCTGGCGGTGTGATCCCGGTCTTTTACATATACCTGATTGCTATCTCCGCTGCCATAGCGGTAGGGCTTTGGTTGCTTCTAAATAAAACAAAAATTGGCAAAGTCGTTCGTGCCGCTGCGGTCAATCCATCAATGACTTCTGCGCTAGGCTTAAACACCAGTCTAATTTTTGCTGGTGTGTTTGCCTTTGGTGGGGCGTTAGCAGGGCTCGCTGGTGCGTTAGCTGCGCCAGTTCGATCGATGTCGCCAGGCATGGGTTTTTCTGTATTGATTGAGTCATTCATTGTGACCGTTATTGGTGGAATGGGGTCGGTCAGTGGCGCTTTGGTGGGGGCGTTGCTTATCGGCTTGATTCGATCTTTTGGGTCTATTGGTTTCCCGTATTTTATCGAAGGCGTTATGTTCATCGCCATGGCAGCCATCTTAGTGCTCAAGCCCAGTGGCATTATGGGTAAGGACAATCGCTAATGAAAGCCAATTCATTTTCACGAGAAGCCTTAATTGCGGCAATTGCACTGGCCATTTTGGTGACCATTCCCTTCGTTTCAGACTCTTCAGCGGTCATTGACTTCGGTATTCGTCTAGCAGCCTTTGCCGTATTCGCGACCTCACTGAATATGCTAGTAGGGTTCGGTGGCATGGTGTCGTTTGGGCACGCCCTTTACTTTGGTGCCGGCGCCTATTCGTTTGGTCTTATCATGCAGCACTTTGCGCTACCCATTCCAATCGCATTTCTTTTGGCCGTCGGTTTTTGTGCAGCCGTTGCTGCGATTGTTGGGGCTATTTGTGTGCGGCTCAAGGAAATCTATTTCGCTTTTCTGACGCTGGCTTTTCAAATGCTCTTTCACAGCATTATTGTTTCTTGGACATTTTTCACAGGCGGTGATCAAGGCCTGATGGGTGGTTTACCCCGCCCGCCATTTCTTGGCTTAAACCTAGTTGACCCAACAGATCTTTATTGGTTTTCCGTGGTGGTGGGTGTCATCGCTCTTTTATTGATGCGATATATCTTGCAATCGCCATTCGGGTACACCTTACGTATGGTGAGAGATAATCCCGATCGCGCAAAATTTTTGGGTGTCAACGTGTGGCGCATCAAACTACTGGCTTTTGTATTGGCAGGTAGCTTTGGTGGTATTGGCGGCATCATCATGGCCTTGCTCGTTTCTGGTGCCTTTCCTGATTTTACTTACTGGACCATGTCGGGTGAGGCAGTTTTTATGGTTCTAATGGGTGGTGTGAGTACATTCATTGGCCCGGTACTGGGTGCGGCATTGTTGCTCGGGTTCAACGACATCATTACGCGAGTCACTGAGTACCATGGCCTGGCGTTAGGCGCAATCATCTTGTTGTTTGCACTCGTTTTCAAACATGGCATAACCGATTTTATTGCGCAGGGTTGGCAACGTTTAACAGGCAAAAAGGTGGAATCATGAGTCGTCAAAAAGTGTTCGCGGTCACAGGCGGAGCCAGTGGCATCGGTTTGGCAGTCGTTGAGAGACTCCATACCGACGGGCATCTGGTTGTTAGCTTAGATTTGCCTGATAAAACCAATACGCCGGCACTAAAAGCGCTCGGTATTCTGACACTGCCCATTGACGTGAATGATGAGGTTTCCGTGCGTGATGCGCACGCTGCAATCATCAAAGCGCATGGTGCGGTGAACGGTCTAGTCAACAGTGCCGGTGTGATTCAAAAGCGTCAGACGCCGGATCAACTTTCCATGAAAGACTGGGACTTTGTTGTCGATACAGATATGCGAGGTACCTATTTGTGTTGCGCTGTATTTGGTTCTCATATGGTTGAGCAAAGGGGCGGCGCTATCGTCAATATCGCTTCAATCACTTCAACCTGCGGCGTGCCATTGCATGCATACGCGCCCGCTAAAGCGGGTGTCTTGTCTATCACCCAGTGCCTAGCCGGACAGTGGGGGCACGCTGGCGTTAGAGTCAATGCTGTTGCACCAGGCTACACACAGACACCTGGCTTACAAGCTGCAATCGATCGCGGCGACCGCGATCAGGCTTTGTTGGTTCGGCAAGCAGCATTAGGGCGAATGGTCCAGACAAACGAGGTGGCCAACGGCGTTGTTTTTTTACTGTCAGATCAAGCCAGTGCCATTACGGGGGTTAGCCTACCCATAGACTGTGGATGGCTAGCGAGTGTCGGTTGGGAAACCTATGGTGGCTTGCCCCATACGAGGCAGGGAATTGTTTAATGCTGAAAGTTGAGAATCTATGCAAGTCCTTTGGCGGAGTAGTTGCGACTAACGACGTTTCAATTGAATTTCCGCGCGAATCTCTTTGCGCCGTCATTGGGCCTAACGGCGCGGGTAAGACCACCTTTTTTAATTTGATATCGGGTGCGCTTCAGCCAGATTCGGGTCGTATTCTGCTTGACGGTCAAGATATCGTCGGTAAATCAAGTGCTCAAATTGTTCACATGGGAATCGGGCGTGCTTTTCAGGTAGCAAAACTATTCAAAAGCCTAACGGTTGAGCAGTCGCTTAGAGGCGCACTGCTCTCACCTTTAGGAAAATCAGCAAGTCTTGCCGGTCGATTCCCGTTGGCGAGTACGCGCGATCGGGCCTATGAAGTGATGAACCAACTGGGCCTTACGCCCAAAGCAAATGTGGTTAGCGGCGTATTGTCACATGGCGATCAAAAGCTGTTAGATATGGCGCTTGCATTAGTGCTTTCACCGAAGGTGCTCTTGCTTGATGAGCCAGTCGCTGGCATGGGTCCCGATGAACGTGAGCAAATGATGGAAACCGTTCATGGGTTATGGAAAAAAGGCGGTCTGACTATTGTTCTAATTGAACATGACATGGAAATTGTTTTTAAGGTTTCACAAAATATACATGTACTGTCATACGGCAAAGTGCTTGCTGAGGGAACGCCTGACCAAATTCGTAAAAATCCAGTTGTTATTGAAGCCTATCTAGGCTCGGCCAAAGAGAGTGCAGCATGAGTTTGACCATATTAACGGTGGACAACATCAATGTTTTTTATGGAACCAGCCAAGCTTTATTTGGTGCGTCTTTGAAACTTTACGCCGGCGAGACCCTAGCCCTGCTGGGTCGAAATGGTGCAGGAAAGAGCACCATGATTAAGGCCATCGCAGGCATCATTCCCACCCGTGATGGCAAAGTCACATTTATGAATAAAACCATTACGGGTGTTCCATCTTACAAAATTGCCCGCAACGGTATCGGTTATGTACCAGAAGATAGACAAATTTTTCCGACCTTATCTGTTGAAGATAATTTGGTTATCGCTTACAAACAGGGCCCTAACGGTGAAGATGCCTGGCCGATTGAAAGGGTCTACGAGATGCTTCCGCTTCTTGCACCACTCAAAGATCGCATGGGTGGGCAGTTGTCAGGCGGTGAGCAACAAATGCTGACAGTCGGCCGCTCGCTGATGGGAAACCCGACGGTTCTGCTGCTCGATGAGCCAAGTGAAGGTTTAGCGCCAATCATGGTTGAAAAGATCGGCACCCTGATCGAGACACTCAAGTCGCTTGGCAATACCATTGTGTTGGCAGAGCAAAACCTTCATTTTTGCCTAGGTTTAGCCGATCGGGCCGTTGTGATCGACAAAGGCGTTGATGTCTTCAATGGCTCAATAGAAGAACTGAACGCTAACGATGAGGTTAAGCAGCGTTACTTGTCAGTGTAAATTGCTACGACTTCAATGTAGCCTTAGCAATGGGTTAAGAGAAAATCAACCCACGGTAGCTATCAGATGCGACGTCATCGCAAATCGACCGATAGTGACTCAGACCCCCAGCATAGGGCATGAATACCCGTGGTTTGCCGGGTACATTTGCACCCAAGTACCAAGAGTGTTTCACCTGAGGTAATAAGGTTGCGTTGGCAGCACGATCGACTTCCTGTTGCCACTCCTTACTAGCCTCATCAGTCGTTTGCACCGTTTTGAGTTGGTGGTCCTGCATGTGTTGAATGCAATCTGTAATCCATTCCACATGCTGCTCAATGGCGGGTGGCAGGTTACAAAGCACAGACGGGCTACCAGGGCCCGTGATGGTGAATAGATTTGGATAACCAGGTATTTGAAGACCAAGGTAAGTTTGCGGGCCTGCGCGCCAATCATCGTTGAGTTTGCGACCGTTTAAACCTTCGATATTAAGTTTTAGTAGTGATCCGGTCATGGCATCGAACCCTGTTGCAAAAACAATCATATCTAAGTCATAGGTTCGGTCTGAGGTTTTGATGCCAGCTGGCACAATTTCCTCAATCGGCGTCTCTCTTAGATTCACAAGCGATATGTTGTCTCGGTTGTAGGTTTCAAAATAACTAGAATCAATGGGCGGTCGTTTCGCGGCGAAAGGGTGATCAATATCGGCTAAGACTTTAGCCTTGGCTGGGTCTTTAACAATGTTGAGTATTTTTTTGCGAATAAATTCAGCGGCAGTATTGTTAGCCTCATTGCTTGATAGAAGATCATCAAACGTTGCTCTGAATTGAAGCCCACCTTTTTGCCAAGCAGCTTCGTAAATTAGTTCAAGCTCTTCTGGTGATGTTTCAACGGCTTTACGCGGCGCGATGCGAAACGGATGGCCGTTACTGTTTGTTGTCATCACTTCGTATATGTCGTCGGCTTGCGTTTTGGCGTAACGTTTGAATTCCTCAGTCAAGGGGGCATTGTTAGCCGGTAAGCTGTAGTTGGCGGTTCGTTGAAAGACAGTGATGTGCTCGGCTTCTTTAGCGATGACTGGAATGGCCTGAATGCCGGTTGATCCGGTGCCAATAATACCCACGTGCTTGCCTTTAAAATCTACGCCCTCATGGGGCCAAGCCCCCGTGTGGAACCATTGCCCAGTGAAGCTGTCAAGCCCTGGGTTGTCGGGTATGTTTGTTGATGAAAGGCAACCAACTGCAGTGATTAAGAATTTCGCGCGCAGCGTTTCGCCGTTCAGGGTGTGGACAACCCACTGATTGTTTTGCTCGTCAAAATGCGCAGACGTAATGCGCGTGTCAAACGCAATGTCGCGGCGTAAATCAAACTTGTCTGCAACGTAGTTCAAATATTGCAATATTTCAGGTTGCTGTGGGTATCGCTCAGACCATTCCCATTCTTGCACGAGTTCCTTGGAAAAATAGTACATGTACGAATGACTCTCTGAGTCGCAACGTGCCCCAGGGTAGCGATTCCAAAACCAAGTGCCACCCACGCCAGACCCCGCTTCAATGACGCGCGTACGAAGGCCGAGTTTGTCTCGCAGACTAATGAGTTGATACATGCCAGAAAACCCAGCACCAATGATAATCGCGTCTAAAGTATTGTTATTTTGCATTTTTGACCAACAGCCCCAAGGTTGAAAGAATTTATCTCACAAGAAATATCATCGGTTTGATAAAGTCTATTGTCACAATCTAACATTAAGTATCTCTACTATCATTTTTTACTTTTTAAGCGCATGCGTGTTAACAGGTTCGACACATATATACGTCGTTTAAGCGGGTTGCGTTTACACACTGCGATTTAGTGCCAGGAAGACGTCGACAACACGTAGTTTGGGCGCTGTATCGAGAAACATTTTTTGCCTCCAACCTCGAGCCTAGCTCATCCCATGTAGACACCACCATTGACATCTAGTGTTGCACCAGCCATGTCATCAGATCCCTGACCTAGTAAAAATGCAATGGGTAAGGCTATTTCTCGCACTTGTGCCATGCGGCCCAGTGGAATTGTGCTTAGATCAAAGGGTTGCCCGTTTGACCTCCGATGCCTGCGCCTGCAACACCTGAGGCGAGAAGTTCCTTCGAAGGCGTGTAGCGGCTATTGCCCTGGTTCATTAGTCAATAAACATGCCGCGATATCCGTCTTTGGCTACGTCGTCGCAGATCTTGCGATACTTGTCTAGGCCAGCGACATAAGGCATGAATACCCTCGGTTTGCCAGGTATGTTTGCCCCCGTATACCAAGAATTGGCTTTCGGGTAGAGCGTATTGTTGGCGACTTCGTTGACATGCTTTACCCATTGTTCTTGAGCATCAGGTTGCGCTTGGAATTTAGTCTTCCCTTTGTTGCTCAGGTGTTCGACTAAATCAGTGATCCAGTCAACGTGCTGCTCGATGGCTGAGATCATGTTGGTTTTGACACTTGGACTGCCTGGTCCTGTGATGATAACCATGTTTGGAAAGCCATTGACCATGACACCGAGGTAGGTCTTAGGGCCATCTTTCCAAGCATCTCTCAGCCGGAGGTCGCCTTTGACGCGAATATCGATATCGAGAATAGCGCCGGTCATGGCGTCATAGCCCGTGGCAAAAATCAAGTCATCTAGTGGGTACTGCGCCTCGGTTGTGCGTAGGCCGTTGGCGGTAATTTCCTCAATGGGTGCTGAACGTACGTTAACTAAGCTAACATTATCGCGGTTATAGGTTTCGTAATAACCCGTATCAAGACACAAGCGTTTAGTACCAATGGGGTGATCATGGGGAATCAGTAATTCAGCCACGCTAGCGTCTTTGACGGTGGTACGAATTTTGTCGCGCACGAACTCGCAGGCCATCTCGTTGGCCTGCTCATCTGTTAGCAGGTCTTTGTAAGCATAGAGAAAACTAATATTTCCGCCAGTATTCCATTTCTCTTCAAATAGACGTTGACGTTCTGCAAGCCCGTCGTCGGCCGCAAACTTCTCTGGTGGTTGATGTCCAGCAATACCAAATGGGGTCTGTCTGGCGCGTTCGCGCCACCTTTGATATTGCGCTTTGTGTGTCGCGGCCACATCTGACATTAATGGTCGGTTAATGCTGGGAACGCTGAAATTGGCTGTACGCTGAAATACGTAAAGTTGCTTGGCCTGCTGCGCCACGATCGGAATCAACTGTATGCCCGATGAACCCGTACCAACAACGCCGACAGTTCGACCAGAAAAATCTACTGTTTCTTTTGGCCACTGACCAGTATGAAACCGGCGACCCTTAAATTGATCGAGCCCTGGAAAGTTTGGCACCCGAGGCAACGACAGGTTGCCCACTGCTAGCACCAAGTATTGCGAAATGAATGTGTCGCCATCAATGGAACAAATAGTCCAGACTGCCTGCTCATTATCGAACTCGGCCGATTCAACACGAGTATTGAATTGGATATCTTTTCTCAAATGGTACCGGTTAGCTACATGGTTGGCGTATTTCTCGATATCGGGTTGCGCTGAAAATCTTTCTGGCCACTCCCATTGTTGCTGAAGATCATTATCAAACGAATACGAGTATTCGAGACTCTCAACGTCGCAACGTGCACCTGGGTATCGATTCCAGTACCAAGTGCCACCGACACCGTCTGCAGCCTCAAGTACCCGAACGCGGTATCCAAGTTTGCGTAAGCGGTACAACGCGTACATTCCTCCAAAACCGGCACCTATAACGATCACGTCGTACTGTTTAGCAGACTGGCCCGAGTTCATTTAGTTCTCCTAGTTATTTGGGCGTCACTATCAAGGCTTTGTTGACACGCATCTTGTGCTGCTTGAGCCATGTCACATACCGCTTGGTGCGCCATATCAATCAGATTCGCCATGCGTATGAAACCATGTGTCATGCCAGGGTAGATATGCAAATCAACATCAACACCGTTTGCCTTGAGAACTTGAGCATAGCGTATGCCATCATCATGAAGCACATCGTGATCGGCAAGCGCTATCCAGGTTGAAGGCAGCGCTCGCAGGTCTTTGTTGCGTAGCGGCGAGATACGTTCATTAGTCCAGTCAGCAGGTGACGCGTAGTGCTGAAAAAACCATTGCATATCTTGCTTGAACAAAAGATGATCTGTGCTGAATTGGTTGTAACTGTCAGTCTCAAAATGACAGTCAGTGACCGGGTAGACCAGCAACTGTTTAGCAATGGGAATGTACTGACTCAGCTCGTTGACAGCGACGGCTGCTAGATTACCGCCAGAGCTATCGCCGGCGACGATTAATGGCACCTCTGCACCGGTCAGTGATTTACGTTCTTGATAGGCCCATGTGATACCGTCAAGTGCATCTTCTAACCCACACGGGTAAGGGTGCTCAGGTGCTAATCGATAATCAAGTAGCAACACCGCACACTTACTTTGTTGGCACAAGAGGCGTGCCAGCGCATCAAACTCGGTCAATGTTCCCAAACACCAGCCGCCGCCATGTAAATAGACAATCAAACCGTTGTCAGAAGGCGCGCTGCGGTATAGATTCGCGGGCAGCTTTCCCCACCGGACGGGAAGCTCTAAATGTACGACCCCATGTACGGGCGGTCCCTTACCAAGCGCCGCGGCGCTTGTGGCCATCACTTCGCGCGCCTGTTGGGGCGTGCATTCATGATAGGCGGCACGACCACTCGCTCGTACAGCGTCTAACATATCAACTAGTTTAGGGTGTAAGGCCACATCAGTCTCCGGTGTTAGTAGTCACGTCCAGACAGAAAGCTTGTGACGGCCTAGTGAACATGTTAGGCATGGTGTTTCAGAATTACGAAGTGAGCCCCATTGTCAACTTGACGGGGCGCAAGCAACGCTTGCGCGGCGACAACACCGTACAGAAGTTATTCTAACCATTACTTTGCAACTTGATTTGAAATTCTTGTGCCGGCATTGTTTGAAGAGCATTAAAAGGGCCGTTAATATTCATGTCGTCAAAGGTAAAATAGTTATTGAGCCCACCAGACCAACTTACTGAGATTTTGCGAATGCCACTTTCGTACACACAAAACATGGAAGACTTTCACCTGTCACTGGCCTTTGCAGGTCAAGAAAAGGGGTTCTATATTGATGTCGGGGCGGGGCACCCAGTAGCCGATAACGTATCACTTTGGTTTTATGAACGCGGTTGGAGCGGCCTCGTTGTCGAGCCGATTCCTGAACTAGCGGCGTTATACCCCAAAATTCGGCCGCGTGATCAGGTGTACGAGGGCCTAATTGGTCGTGAAAACGGGCTTGTTAATTTTTTTCATGTAGACCGCCTGCATGGCTTCTCGACCACTGTTCAAAATCACGCTGAAACAGCCAAAGACTGTGGGGCTCACTATCGCAGCATGCAATTGCCGATGATGACCTTAGCCAAAACTTGTGAAAAATATAATATCGAAAAGATCGATTTTTTAAAAATTGATGTGGAAGGTGCTGAAAGTGCGGTGTTAGAGGGCAATGACTGGAATCGATTTCGTCCACGGGTCATCGTTGCAGAGGCCGTGACGCCTGGTAAAGGTGAGCCGGCATGGCATGAGTTTGAGCCCCTGCTGCTCGCCAATGGCTATCGATTTAAGTTGTTCGACACCTTAAATCGTTTTTATGTTGCACAAGAGTGCCCAGACATCTGGAATCGCCTGCCTGCTGAGCGTGCCCTTTGGGAAGCGGTCACACATATGTACGAGATCGGGCGCGCACCCGAGCAAGCTAACCATCCCGATCATTTGTTAGCGCAACAATTGGCTAAAGGTTTTTGGGCAAGTCTGCCGCTGATGTCGCAACAGCAAATTCAACAACTGTTGGCGCTTGGTCAAGACAAGTCAGGGCAGTTTGATGCAAGCCAAATCGATGAAGCTCAGTTGCGCATTGCGTTAGGCCGCATTGCCTGTGGCTATGACGGCGGTCAGATCCTTGAATGAGCGTCTCGCTCTGAGTGTCTGCAAGCTTGTCGCATAAGCCCTTTAATCAGTCAGCGTATAACCCTAAAACGTCTACTGTCTCACCCCATGACATACCTACCGTAGCAAAATGTCAGTTCAAACCATTTGAGGTGACAATAATGAAAGCACTCAAGAAAGCACTCATTTCAACGCTGCTCAGCCTAACAGCGTTACATGCATTCGCTCAAGTCCCCATCATTTCAAACCCGCGTGGGCCTTCAACCATTATTTCACCTCAAGGGATCACCAGTGTGACGTCTACAACGCCAGGCAATTACGTCGTGGTAAGCCCTAGAGGGGTGACATCAGTTATGTCAAACAGCTCAGGTGGTGGAACAATAGTTGGCCCCGACGGCATCACTTCGGTTATTGCCAACGGCTCAGGAGGCTACACCGTCTTAGGGGCAGATAGTGGCGAGACATTGTTGTTAATTGGGCGTTAGTGAGTCTTTAGAAACGTATGCCACACCTGCCGCCTCAGGTCAATTCCAAGCAGAGCGGTTGATGGTCAGACACTTGCGTGAGCGTGTCAACAGCCACGGTCTTGACTCGTTTGGCTAAAGATTCGCTGACAAATAGGAAGTCACAACTGGTTGCATTGGGACCATAGGTGTCATCATGAAGTCGGAAGGTGGGTGGGTGGGGCGCCTGCGGCGCAGTAATCCGCCAACTGTCAATCCAGTGATGTGCTCGGGTTGGCGTGGTCATTGTTTGGTATTCGTCGCTATTGGGTTCACAGTTAAAGTCGCCACACAAGATCGCGTCAGTCGTGTGCGGCTTGATTTGGTAGGGGGTGTTAATGTCGACAGGTTGGCTTACAGGCGGCTTAAGCGCTTGCTCGCATGCCAAGTGATGCCATTGCCGCAGCGTTGTGGCTTGCGACTGACGCTGACTTTGGCTGTAGTATTCGAGATGGGTTGTCATGACTCGAACAGGCCCCCAAGCAGCCTGAAGCGTGCAAACGGTGCACAGGCGTGGCATCCAATGGTGCGGCTCACCGGGTGATATGGGCGAAGCAAGCGCGAGGTGTTGAACCTGCAAAATCGGTAGGCGTGAGGCAATCAAATTGCCAAACTGCTGGCGTGTGCCATGGCCTGGCACCCATTCGTCAACCGAAGGGCCAAATACCACCTCAAAGCCGGGCAGCAGGGCTTCGATAGCGCGAGGCTGATGCAGGGCCGAATTGCCCGTGAGTCGCGGATAATTGACTGCGATTTCCTGAAGACAGAGCACATCGAAGTCAGCCATGGCGCGAGCGCCGCTGACGATGCGGTCGGGGCTCACCACCCCATCAATGCCTTTGCACCACTGCGTGTTCCAAGTCACCACTTTCATTTGATGCCAGCCCTCATGAATGACTGCACAAACTGTCGCTGAAAAATAAGAAAGCCAACCAACAACGGTGCTGACGTTAATAAGGTTGCAGCAGAGATAATTGACCAATCAATGCCTTGGTCGCCTGACGAGAAAACCTGCAAACCCACCGTCAGCGGACGTGACTCCACAGAGTTGCTGACCACCAACGGCCAGAGAAAATTGTTCCAGTGGTGGCTGATCGACACCAAAGAAAAAGCGAGGTAGGTGGGCTTGGCCAAAGGAATATAAACATGCCACAGAACTTGCAGCGTGTTGGCACCCTCCATTTGAGCCGCTTCGACCAGCTCTTTTGGAATGGTCTTGAAGGTCTGGCGAAGCAAGAATATGGCAAAGGCCGAGGCGAAGTAGGGCAATCCGATGCCAAACAGTGTGTCGACAAAGCCTAATGTTGACAAGGTCTGGTAGTTTCTGACAATCAGAATTTCTGGCATCACCATGAGCTGAACCAGCATGAGCGAAAATAAGATATTGCTGCCAGCAAACGCATAACGGGCAAAGGCATACGCTGCCAACGTACATAGCAATAGCTGCATTCCCAAGATCATCAGGACCAGCACAATAGTGTTCAGAAAGTATTGGGGAAAGGGCGCGGCGTGCCAAGCTGCCACAAAATTGTCCAGCGTAAGGGGTGCCGTCAAGGAAAACTCGGTGGCATATTGCCCCGGATGAAACGCCGCCCAAACGGCATAAAGTAGCGGCATGACCCAGGCGATGGCTAAGACCCAGGCGCCCAGTGTTGACAGCCAGCCGGCGCCATCGAGTCGGTGACTTGAGTGGGTGTAGGTGTTCCCGCTCATCGGTAGTGAGCCCTGCGGTCAAGTAGAAAGAATTGCATTAAACCAGTAAACGCCAAAATGCCCAACAGCACGACGGTTAAGGCTGAGGCGTAGCTGTGATCCCAAAACTTAAAACCAACCTCGTAGAGATAGAACAGCAAAAGTGACGAGGCATTGTTAGGCCCGCCGTTGGTCATCACGAAAATGTGGTCAACCATTCGGAAGGCATTGATCAGTGCGTTGACCAGCACGAAGATGGTGGTAGGCATCAGAAGCGGCCATTGAATTCGCGAGAAGAAATACCATCGGCTAGCGCCTTCGATTTGAGCAGCCTCTTTGTAGCTTGGGCTCAGTGTTTGAAGCGCTGCCAAGTAAAAGATCATAAAAAAACCAGATTCTTTCCAGATCGCCACGACCGTGACTGACATCAGCGCAAGGGTGGGATCGCCAAGAAAGTTTTGGCTTTTGATGCCAACAAACTGTAAGACTTGATTGATCAAGCCATAGTCTGGGGTGTAAAAAAAGATCCAGATGTTAGCCACTGCGATCATCGGCATGACGGTCGGCAAAAAATACGACATGCGCAGAAACTGACGTCCTACGATTTTTTCATTCACCCATAAGGCCATCAGAATCGACAGCGCCATAGAAGCAGGAATCGTGGCCAGAGCAAACCAAAGGTTGTTGATGACTGATTTCCAAAACACTGGATCTTCAATCATGACCTGGTAGTTCTCAATCCCGACAAATTGGGCCGGGTGACCGCCGCGAGGCGTTGACATTAAGCTGTCAATTAACGTTGCAATGGCCGGGTAATGTGTAAACCCCACCAGGAACACGAAGGCTGGCAGCAGTAGCAAGTAGGCCTGAATATGGCGGGAAGTTACGGTCATTGAATGAACGCCGCCCACCCGAAGGTGAGCGGACTCTCAAAAGGATCTACTGATAAGAACGCAGCAAGCGCGTGGCTTCAGCCTGAGCATCTTTCATGGCTTGCTGGGCGGTCTTTGTGCCCGTCAGGCCTGCTTGCAATCCATCGTTCAGTGCTTTGGTCACGCGTTGGTTGTCATGCGTGGAGAGCTCGGCCACGGCATAGGGCAACTGATCGCGTGCCACCAAGGCCGGCGGGAACTCAGCGGCGTACGCTTTGAGGGCCGGTGTTTCGTAGGCCTTTGGCGACACGGCGACGTAACCCGTGTCAATGCTCCACTGGGCTGCACGCTCTGGTTGTGTCAGCCACTTAGCAAACTGGTAAGCCGCGTCTTGTTCAGCTTGCGGGGCTTTTTTAAAGATGTAGAAGTTGCCGCCACCCGTTGGTGACCCACGACGCACGTTGGCTGGTAGCATCGCCACGCCAAATTCAAACGGTGCGTTTTTTCGAATGTTGGTCAGGTTACCTGTGGTGGTCCAGATCATGGCCGCTTTGCTTTCCATGAAATCGCGTGGTGTCGTGCCCCACTGCACCACGCCTGGCGGATGGATCTTGTCTTTTTGCGACAAGTTCATCCAGAACTGCAGAGCCTCGATGACTTTCAGGTCGTCAAAGGCAACTTTTGTTCCTGCAGCGTTCGCCAGGATAGCGCCGTTTTGAGTGCTAAACCCTTGAAATAGCCAGTAAGGGAAGCCACTCGAGGGCACTTGAATGCCCCACTGTGTGACGTTGCCGCTACCATCGCGCTTGGTGAGCTTGGTGCCCATCTCGACGAGTTGAGCCCAGGTTTGCGGGGCTTTTTCTGGGTCAAGGCCAGCAGCTTTGAAGGCTTGCTTGTTCCAGTACATCACCACCGTTGAGCGCTGAAATGGAATGCCCCAGGTTTTGTTGTCAATTTGACCGTTGAGCATAAAGGCCGGGAAGAAGCTCTTGAGCCAGTCACGGTCTGCATCACTTTTGACAAAGTTATCCATGGGCACAATGGCGTCTTCATCAATCAGCGTGAACGTGTCTGTTGAGAGCAAAATGGCAGCGGTGGGAGGCTTGCCTGACTTGTGGGCCGTTAAGGCCTTGACGATTGTATCTTGATAGGTGCCGGCATAAACGGGGGTGACCTTGATAGCAGGGTTCGCCTGGTTGAAATTGGCCGCATAGCCGTCAATGATCTTGGTGATAGGACCGCCAACAGCCACGGGAAAGTAAAACGAAATTTCGGTTTGCGCCAGGGCCACCGTGCTTACGCACAAGCAAGCTGCTGCCGCAGAAATCGTTCTGATGAGTTGTTTCATGACAAAATCTCCGGGGGGTTAATGAATACGCAAGCCGTTGGCGTTAAACCAATGATGGTTTGAGCTCTGCCAGCCAAGGTTAACTTGCGTATTCGGTTGAATCACGGCTTTGCCATCGGCTCGGACCGTGAGGGTTTGGTTTCCAATTTGAGTGTGCACTAGCAAATCGGCTCCTGTGAACTCAGTGCTCAAGACTGTCGCGGCGATGTTGCCTGACAATGAGATATCTTCGGGTCGAAGGCCCAGTGAGGTAGCTCCCTCGGGCCCCGGTAAGGCTATGTCGGTGCCAGCAATTCGCGAGCCGTCCATTGGCAGCACGTTCATCTTGGTGCTGCCAATGAATTGCGCAACGAACAGCGATGCTGGTTTTTGATAGATGTTGGCGGGTGTAGCCTGCTGTTCAATTTTGCCGTCTTTGAGCAACACCACATGGTCGGCCATGCTCATGGCTTCAGTCTGATCGTGGGTGACGTAAACCACAGACAAGCCAAGTTTTTGTTGCAGCGCGCGAAGCTCTTCGCGCATGGACTGCCGAAGCTTGGCATCGAGGTTAGACAACGGCTCGTCCATCAAGCAAAGCTTGGCGTCAGCAACCAAGGCACGAGCCAACGCCACCCGTTGTTGTTGACCACCAGAAAGCTGGGACGGTTTGCGTTCTCGTAGCGCACTCAAACCAAGCATATCAAGGGTCTTGGTCAATCGACGGTCGATGTCTGATTGGGGGGTCTTGCGAATGCGTAAGCCAAACACCACGTTCTCGGCCACAGACAAATGCGGAAACAAGGCGTAGTTCTGGAATACCATTGACACGCCTCGAGCTGCGGGCGCCTTGTTGGTGACGTCATCACCGAAGACGTGAGTTTGACCAGTTGATGGCGTCTCTAGCCCAGCGATCAATCGTAGGGTGGTTGTTTTGCCGCAACCAGATGGGCCCAGAAGCACCGAGAACTCGCCCGCGCCCAAGACAAGATCAGTCGGGTGCAGTGCCGCCGTGGAACCCCACCATTTGCTGACTTGATTGAACTCAACTGCTACCATGAGATTTGTTGTTGTCATTTTATTTAAATTTATAATATGCCAACTTTATGACAAGTCTATGACAAGCGCAACCCCATAGTTGATTTCATGGCAGCACACCTTTGAGGGCTAACAACCTACTGACCATTTCAGCAAACCCTTTACCGGCCTCGTTCTCACAGATGTATTTGGGCAGTGTTGTGATGCGATGTTGTTGGGCGCGAACATTGGCTACCCCGACCGAGTGATCAAAGTACCCAAACATGGGCGCATCGTTGGCCGAATCGCCGATAAATAGCATGTTGTGCTGCATCACTGACAAGGGCTGGCCAAAGAGTTGTTGTGTCATGGTGGCTGTCATGGTCAGCTTGTCGTAATCGCCAAACCAACCGTTGACATGAATTGAACTGACCTTGGCACGCGCCCCAGCGGCCTCAAAGAGTGTCACGATTTGGTTCACGGCCGCCTCGGACAGCGCAGGGACATCTTCACAAAAGTCAATCGCCAAGTCTGCAACTCGATAAGGCTGGTCACTCGCCAAAGCGCAACCGGGTACCTCGGTAATAATCTTGGCGGCCAGCACATCTAGCACCCGTCGGTTGCGCGCTCGACTTGACTCATCGGCCCAGAAATGATGGTGCATTTTTCGCTGGCGATGGTCGTAGCGCATATAAAAAGCACCGTTCTCGCCTACAACAGCGTGAACCGGCCAGAGTCTGGCGATCAGGTCGCACCAGCCTGCGGGGCGACCTGTGATCGGAATTACGCGAATGCCACCGCTGTGAAGTTGCTCAAGCGCGTTGTAAGCGGAAGCTGTTAAGCAACCATCGGTCGTGATAGTGTCGTCAATGTCACAAAGAACCGTGTCGATGGATTTTGCGGCCGTGATGGGTAGTTCAACCAGGGGTCGGGGGTGAATATTCAATTGATGCCAACAGGTGCTGTTTAGAACATAGACATAATCAGTATAGATGGAATTTTGTGAAGCTAATTTCAATTTCTTTAAAATTTTGCATCTTGCTTGTCGATACTGAGTAAGATCAATAAGCCATATGAATCTCGAACAGTATTGCAGCTGCGCATTAACCCCAAAATCAAAATAGCATCAGCAAGGCCTAGGTCAGCAAATAACAGTAGAACGCGAAGTCGAGTCTGACCAGTTAGACGAGCACAGTGTGGCTTTTAGAAATACTTTAAGCAGAACCTACGCCACAACTTGATCATTCAAGAAAGCAGTTGAGGTGAAATCAAGCCCCGCTGGAAACGTGCCATACAACAGATACTCGATCAACTCGTGCACCGAGCGCACCGCTTTACCAAAGGGTAGCGTGCCTGCACCCCTAAAAAACAAACCCTTTTGCACATCGCCTTTTAATGCCGCTACAAGTTTGAGATCAATACAAAACTGACCAACGCGGGGGTTGCCATCGCGTAGCCCGCATTGAGTCAAACAATCCATTCTTTGTGCGCAGCGTCGTGGGTCGGCTTTGGCACAGGCTTGCATACGGGGTTCGTGGCGCTGATATTGTTTAAGCCAGTAGGTCGAAACCGCCCGAGCAGGTAAACCGGCAACGCTTGTGAATTCGACCAGATTCGATGGTGTCGCGTTGATCAGCACACGTTTGAAATTATTGTGCGCATCGCCTTCGTGCGTGACGGCAAAGGCGGTGCCTAGCTGCACCGCACTCGCACCTGCGCCAAGCCAATGTCGTACTTTCTCGTGTGAGTCAATACCACCTGCCAAGATAATAGGCGGCGCGTCTTGGCCTAAGCCGAGTTCGTCAAACAATGCCCGGCATTCTTTTAAAACAAGCCCGAACTCAAAGCGTGGGGCGTGCAGATCTTCTATTTTATTGGCGCCCAAATGGCCACCTGCATGGCCAGGGTGTTCAATGACAATTGCATCAGGGCAGCGCCCTTTTTTAAGCCACTTTTTCATCACAATTGCCACGCCACGGCTCTCAGACAAAATCGGCACTAGCCCCATTTTTGGAAAATCAGCAACCATCTCGGGTAAGTCGAGCGGCAAGCCCGCTCCCATCACCAAGAGGTCTGCGCCACTTTCGCACGCTTGTTGCACAAGCGCAGGGTGTTGACGCACCGCCTTCATGACATTCACGGCGACCGCGCCATGACCTTGGGCGTGGTTTTTCGCCGCTTTGATTTCGCGATCAAGTGCGATAAGGTTTGCCTGATCAATCAGCTCTCGATCACGGCAGTGTTCAGTTTGCTCTTCAAGATCAGGGTGATGATGACGCAGATCAATGCTCGCAATCGTACCCACCGCATTTTCACGCGCGACCGCGCCCGCCAGACGATGAGCCGAAACCCCAACGCCCATACCACCCTGCACAATCGGATTAAGTTTTTTACCCAGAATATTCAGTGTCTTAAACCACATTCATTTAGCCTTAATTGTTTACAACCACTTTGTTACCTTAGTTGGGTTTTATGCCCAGAGGACAAAACCAAATTGAGTTGAGTTGATTTAGAGCAACGAATACGTAAAGAGTAGTCAAGGTCATCGATGGTAAAGTCAAATGAGTCAAGCAATGATGTCGTGGTGAGCCTTAGAGAGGCGACATCAGTGATGTCAAACGGCTCTGGTTGTGGACCAATAGCCGGCCCCGATGGCATCCATCAGTTATTGCCAACGGCTCAGGAGGCTGAGATTGGACTACGCTACCTAACCTTTGATGACGAACTCACTTTGTTGTCTGCGCAAGAAGACCCAGTTGGTATGATTCGTAACCGGCTTAGCAGGTGATCATTTTAAAATGGGGGTAGAACCCGAGCGCACTGAAGGCTTTCAGCCCCCGTTCACTGCACCAGTGCCAACACCCACAATGTCAGTCTAAAAAATATCAATATGAAATGTCTGGCATTGTTTCAGATTGAGTTACGTTTTACGCTTGAGTTCAAGGTAGAAATTCTCGTGACTGCCCAACAGTAAAAGATAGCGAGTATTTGGGTCGTACTCATATGCAAGTAACGTTTCTTGCGTTTGAATTTTGAATTTGTAAACAAAGACACCACTCAAATCCCCACGCTTGGCTTTGCCAATGGTGGGGGCACTCACAATTTTTTCAACGGCAGCGTCTACGGCTACTTTATGGTTGTTGTGTAATCTTTTGTAAGTACGGGCAAACTTAGCAGTCTGAATAACCGTAACCGAACTGCTAACCATCAGTGTTTGCCCTTCGGCACAAAAGGCGTTGCCAACGTTTGACCCTCAGCACGAGCAATTAAAAGCTCTTTTACAAATTCGATCGGCAGGTCTGGGTTATCAAGAGCCGCCTTGCCAATCAACGCCCAAAATTCAAGTTGCCCTGCAATCGTTCGGCGTTCAGCATTAGCGTGCGCCTTAGCTTGTTCATAAAGATGGTCATCAATACGTACTGGCATACTCATGATTTTTTCCGTAAGAAAAATATTTATCAATAAGCTACAATTGTAGCAAAATTGAACTAATTGTATCTTATTGGTTAGATTGGGCTTGAGTAGAATAAGCGGTATCATGCCCCAAGCGCAAATACGCGCGAGAGAAAATACCATAGCAGGGTTTGCCCGAGTAGGTATTGCACATCTTTGGTTCGAAGTGATTCATCCATTCGATGATGGAAATGGGCGAGTCGGTAAAGCGATTGCCGACCATGCGCTTTCGCAGTTTCTCAGTTATCCGACTACGGCTTGTCTTGCCACAGCGATAGAGTCATCAAGGCACAAGAAATTGCCAGAGAAGAAGTCGATTTTGTACTGGCCAAGACACGTTTCTACGAAACATACAGTGATCAGCTCAATGACCGGCAAGCCAAGATGGTATGGAAAGTGTTCGCTGAAGGTCGAAAGGGTTTTGAAGGTGGAATCACGACCAAGAAATATGAAACCCTCACCAAGGTAAGCGGTAAGCCAACGCCGTTATATCTTTTACGTATTTAAAAGTTCAAAATTCTCCCATGATCATTCAAAGGGAGTGTTTTAGATGAATACGATTAGTTCAAGCGCAACACGCACGGCACGTGAGCAGCGTTGGGTAAACGAACAAGCGTTGTTTAATGCAAGCGGTTTGACGGCGCGTGAGTTCTGTAAGCGCCACAGCATTAGCCCTTCGACCTTTTATAAACGTCGCTCAAGCATTCGTGAGTTGGGCGATTATTTACCCTATGTTGCGCCGCCTGAGTTGCCACACACGGCAGGCTTTATTGATGCAGGGTTGTTGGCAACCAGTAAAGGGGTAAAAGCTACTGCAGCCCCATTTATTTTTAATGATGAGGCCTCAGCCACGTCGCTTGAATTGCGCATTGACTTGGGCGCAGGCGTTGTACTCACTCTCACGGCGAGGCGCTGATGTTCTTTCCCGAGGGGCAGGTGCGTATCTTTGTGTATGGTGAGTCTGTGAACATGAGGCAGCTAAAGACCATATTTGAGCTGCAATTTGAATCTGTATCGTTAGTCTTTTGTGGCGGCACGAGTTTGTCTAAATCACACGGTTTAATTGAACGCATGTCTGAAGATGCTGATCTTAAGGTTGTGTTGTCATAAGAGGCGCTAACTTGGTTACAGAACAAACTACGACGTTATCTTGGTGAAAATACAAGAGTAAACTCTACTATTCAAAGCTATCCCCGACGTGTAAATTCGAGTGTGAAACAAATAGTCATTTGACATTTAGCGACTAATTGCCAATATTGCCAGTCAGTCGCAAGGCAAAGAAGCCCTCTCCGGTTTAACCGGTTAGGGCTTTTTTTGTTTGGCCGGTTTATTCGTGGTTTTTTGATGGACTTCGATTGCAGGCGATACGCACAGCCTGTCCCTCAGAAAAACACGACCGGTGGTGCCTTGACCAGTTACATATGCGTCTCCATCGTCGCACCTGACGATTCTTTTTATCACCCCTTGCAGTCTAACCGGAGTAAATCGATGGCTAACATACCTAATGAACTTGAGAAGATAGAGTCGGGAGTGGATCACGTACTTGGTGATGAGTTCGAGCAATGGACAAGTTCCGATATCAGCGCGGCGAAGTACCTTTTCAGTATCAATGATCTGGATCGGTTTCCCAATCTGGCAGCATTGGCAGTTAGACGGTAATGAGACAACAAATATATTTTTACTCTTTTATGATGCAAGCTTATTGCCTTCAAGGCAATAAGGTATTCCCGAATTGACAATTATTTTTTTTCATGAAGCTAGACACTTTGGCAATGGTGATGATTGTTGAGGCACGGAAAGATTGGGCTGATTAAGTTTCAACATAGCACTGGGCAAACGGTATAAATCAGCCTAAGTTTTTGTTCGCACGCCCGGTCCGATGGCGGAATAGAAATCTCGGTCTCAACGCACATTAATCCCAAATCAAAAAAATGGGGTAAAAAAGCACAACACCTATACGCAATAATATTTTAAAAACAGTCTTTTTCCATTGAGGTACTGTGTGGGTCGTTTCTAAAAGCGCCGTTTGAACTTCGACCTGAAAGGCAAGCCGACCTTTAAAGGCAAAGGCAATTCCAATGAGTAGATAGATGACAATTGCAATGAGGCTAAAGGTCAACATGGCATTCCAAGGTGTGCTTTATAGAGTATTACATAACAACCATCTCACTGAGTGATACAGCGATTTGGTAATACAACTGCATTTTGAATTTTCTGGCCTAACGCTATGAGTTCGTCTTAGTCAAAATGGCGGCCGACGCATTCCGGTTGGTTGCTCTTTAAGTGAGCCACATCTGTTTTCGCTTCCACCTTGCCCGGGAGGGGCGGGTTGGCATGAGCGTCAGACCAAATCTAATTGTTTAAATAGTATGTCGCTTGATATTGCTGGTGGTATTAAGTGCTTGGGTATTTCAGGGCATCGTGACCGGTCATTTCAGATTATCGTGACCGGTGATTTCATAAAAGCGTGACCGTTTCGGATAAAATTAACCACTAACTTTGCAACCCTCCACATCGGTCACGCTTTTTTAAAATCGCCGGTCACGTTCAGTGAAATACGCAAAGTGCTTGTTTTTAGGGTGATGAGGTGTTGAGGTTTGCTTTGTTATTTCATTTCAGGCGCTACACCTAAGGCTTGGCAAAAGTCTCCTTGATGAATACGGTGCGGTTGCCTTGGTTTGTCAACGATGTGGTCATAGCGCGATCGACCAAACGCGTGACACTAACCCAGCAAATCAATAACGTAAACGCCCTCGCTAGGTTCGTGGCGGGCTGTCTCGTAGGCGCGGTGGGCGATGGCCAGATCCTGGATAGCCATACCAGTGGAGTCAAATACTGTAACTTCTTGCCTAGTCTGACGGCCGAGAAGTGATCCTGCCACTACATTGCACAATGATCCGGCGATGCTGGCTTCGTCAAGCAGTCCGGCTCGCACTGCAGATTGAGACTCACCGATTGTTGAAGCCTGTTTCCAGTCGTCAACATACACGCGGGCACCAGCCATAATCGCGATCTCCAGTTCTTGCTTGCCGGCGGTGTCGGCGCCCATAGCACAGATATGTGTGCCAGGACGTATCCAGTCATGTTTGACGATTGGCGTCTTGGATGGCGTAAGCGTTATTAATACGTCGGCATTACGGGCCACGGTTTCGGCGTTGTCAAACTTTGCGTCGATATTCATGTGGACGCACCATGCCAGCAGATCAGCAGCATGTTCAGGATGTAAGCTATTGAAAAAAACGTGTTTGAATGGCCTTGCCATGCAGGCCAACTCAAGATGAAAAAGCGACTGTGCCCCTGTGCCGATCAGGCCCAGTATCGTAGCATCTGCGCGTGCCAGATGTTTAATGGCCAGCGCGCAGGCTGCAGCGGTGCGTAGCCCAGTCAGGTAATTCGACGCCACAAGCGCAATCGGTCGCCCCGTGGCCGGGTCCGACAACACGGTGGTTGACTGGTGGTTGGTCAGTTTGCGTGCGATGTTACTGTTCCAATAACCGCCAATCTTCAAGCCCAGAATATTTGCGCCGGTGGCGACACCTGATTTAATACCGTACACATCTGGGCTGGGTACCAGGCGCTCGCGCACGATGGGGAAATTCAAGACCTGGTGGCGCGCCACCTCTTTAAATGCGAACTCAACCGCGTCTATGGCATCGGATGGGTCTACCAGCCGGCGGGCGGCGTTTTCGGTTATCACTATCAAAACTGCATTCCTTGTGGTTTCTGCATAGAGTCAGGCGCCCTTCGCGGCGCTGTCGCAACGTCGCGAATGATCTTGGTCAAAATACTGTCGGGCGTTTCCAGCAGTGTCATGATTGAGTAATGGTGGTGGCTTTGCAGTTCGCGGTATGTACAGTCCGAGCCCTGCCGCAGGCAGACGTCGGCAAAGGATCTCGATTGCTGGACCCACGATGGTGTTTCGCCGCCGCCCACCACAATTTGCAGGGGAACGTCGACAAGAGGGGGGTGACGCATGGGGCTCATAGCATCCACTTGTTCGGGCTGAAGCTGAATCTCTGCATTGACCGAAATCGACAGAACCGGTTCCAGCTCGTAAATTCCGCTAATTAGCACCGCCGCAGTCGATTGCCCTACAGGGACTAAGCTTTCACCTCTGTCCGCAGCCAGAGCGGCCGCTAGCAAGTGAGCACCCGCCGAATGACCGGAAAACGTCACAAAAATGGGATTTTTGCCGCCACTTTCCAAATCTACCTCACTATAACTACTGAATTCGTGCGCATGGGCATATATCCAGCGAATTCCCTGCCGGACTTGTGCAACGATCTCGGGTAGCGACGCCTTCGGACAGAGATCATAATTCATGACCACCGTGGTAATCCCCAAGGGAATCAGGGCATCGGCAATATAGCTGTAGTCGCTTTTGTCGCGACCGCGCCAAAAGCCGCCGTGCAAGAACACATGCACTGGCGCATCTGATTGGATCGCTAGAAAGATATCCAGGGTCGCTAGGGGACTTGTGCCATATTGAACATCACAAATAGGCTTGTGCCGACTGCGCGCCCGGGTGCTAAGATCACTTGCGCGCTGAGCATATTCCTGCACGTTAGTGACAGATTTACGCGGGTTGTACTGCCACTCGAAATCGTTGTTGGTTGGCAAATTCATAATTACTCTCAAAAATTAATAATGTCTGCCCCATGAAAGTAAAAATCAAATAACTTCCATTAACAAATCCCATATTAGTGTGCGCTTGTGCATATACTCGGGTGTTTCTCGAATCGCGGCGCCTAGGGCTGCGCGTGGACGCGGAATATTTATAAGCACAATCTCGCGTATACGCCCTGGACGCGGCGACATAACCACCACGCGATCTGCTAAGCACACGGCCTCGTCTACGCTATGGGTTACGAACAGCACGGTCTTTTTCATGCGCTCGGTCAATTGCAACATTTCGTTTTGCAAGATCTCGCGCGTTAAGGCATCGAGCGCACCAAAGGGCTCGTCCATAAGCAACATGTCGGGTTCGACCACCAATGCACGGGCAATACCAACGCGCTGTTGCATACCGCCCGATAATTGATGTGGGTAGTGATTAGCAAAACCTTTAAGGCCGACCAATTCCAGCGCGTGTTCAATCGCTGTTTCGCGAACCGCTGCGGCCATGCCTTTGGCCTGCAGGGCAAAGCCCAAGTTTTCGCTAGCTGTAAGCCATGGCAGCAGTCCATACTGCTGGAACACGAAACTGCGATCATGACCAGGACCGTTGATAGCCTTGCCATCAATCACAATTTCACCCGACGAGGCACTTTCTAGGCCTTGGATAATGCGTAGCATCGTCGTCTTGCCACAACCGCTAGGACCTACGAAGGCAACAAACTCGCCTTCTTGAATATCAAGGTTTATAGCATCTAAAGCCAATAGGGGCGCTGAAGACTGCACCTCAAATCGTTTTGTTAGTTGACTAATTAGCAGTTTCGACATAAACGTGGGCTTGACTTGAGTAAATGTAATAAATCAGCATAAAAATGCCCCGCTGGACTACCGGTTATTGGCGGCGTATTATTTTTTGTATTCGCCGATCTTAGCCAGTACTTCTTTCACCAGAGACGTATCCAGGACCTGGTCTGCAGGCAGAACGCTGCGCTGCATTTTGCCCTCGACATTCAACTGCTGCATATATTCAGCCTGATCCGCTGTTATCAGTCCGTTGGGGTTCCAGACGCCACCATCGGTGTAAAACGTATAGAACTCATCTAACTGGGGCTGCGTATAGTCAAAGTGCTTCTTTGCGAGTTCAAGCGCTTCCTTTTTGTTGTCGAAAATCCAACGGGTTGCTTCTAGCTCTGCGGTAATAAAGCGCGTCAGAATATCTTTGTCCTTGGTCAGACTTTCAATTCGAACATCCCAGGGCGTCATCACGAATCTTGGCAGCTTTTTAGAGACTATAAACAGCATCTGAACGGTTGGAGCATGAGCTGCCTTGGGATCGAAGCCTGCAACAGTCGCTGCGATTGTTCCGTTAATGACACCATTAATACGTGCCGATGAACCTTTTAGCGAAACCCACTTTACTTTGCCAATATCGGAGTCGCTGATACCAGCCTGGCGCATAAGCGCCACAATTACTACATGCGGCAGCGATCCCGGGCTGGAAATACCCACATTCTTCCCTACCAGATCGCGTACGTCTTTAATTCCCGCTTCGCGATTCACCCACATGGCATAGTGCAGGCCAGTGTGGATGCCGCCTATCGTGATCAACTTTGCACCCTTGTCGATAGCAGCCAGCGTTTCTGACATACCGGCTTCACTAACGGTCAGATCTTTAGAGATCAACGCCCGTACAGGAATCGAACTGTCGGCGATCTGGACAAACTCGACCTCCAGCCCATGCTTCTTGAAAATGCCTTTATCTACCGCCACATATTCTGGCAAGTTCAAAAACATCTTAGCTGGCATCCCAAGCTTTATCTTGTCATTTCCAACTGCGGGCGCCGATAAGGCGACGCCCAGTGCGGCGCTTGTCAGCAGGGTTTTTAAAAAATATGAAAGCAGCTTACACATAGTGATTCTCCTAAGGGCATTATTAAAATAAAAGGACTACTGGCGCCGCCATCGGCCTAAATGATCTTCAACGCGCTGAAGAGCTATCGTCAAAACATTAGCAAGCAATGCCACCACCATAACGGGCGCGAAAGCCTTGGCGGTTTCAAAAGCGTTGGTGTAATTAATGATTAATCCGCCCAGCCCGCTGATAGAGGTCAGGAACTCGGCCACGATCATGGCGATAATCCCGCGACCCAATGCAATACGCAGGCCCGATGCAACATAAGGCAGCGCGTAAGGCGCGATAATGCGGCGATATACCATCCAGCGGTTCGCCATGAACGCCTTGCCGATATCCAAATAATGTGCATCCACGTTCTTAACGCCCGTGGCTGTATTTATAATGACCGGAAAAACTGAAAACAGCACCACAATGATCACCTTGGCCGTATAACCAATACCCACCCAAACCATCAGCATAGGAATTAATGCCACCAGGGGCATGGCGTAGAGCGCATTAATGTAAGGATTAAGAATGACCTCGACAGTCCGGTTTGTTCCCATCATGAAACCAATTACCACACCCACAACCGACGCGATCACAAAGCCGACAACCAGCGACGACATGCTGTCGCTGGTGGCTCTAAGCATTTCACCACTGCGGGTCATTCCCCATGCTGCAGCGGCAATGTCGCTGGGAGTCGCGATCAACAAGGGGTTAGCCCCGCGCGCCGCGATTTCCCACATCAGCAACAACGCCACAAAAATAACTATCTTGAGAACAGTTTCGCGGTTCTTGCGTTCAGCAAACCACGAATAATAAGTGGACGGGACCATGTAAAGTTCTACCTAGATTATGTCTTGATGTCCGATGACAGATGCTGTCGATCGCAAATGCTTTATAATTTAAATGATAATTTAGGTAAGTTAGATTGTCAAACTGTTTGTCAGACAAACTAACAAAAATCAATTGCGATAAAATAAGGACAGACATGTGAGTGCGCCCACGCCCATCGTAAGAGTTGCAGCGCCAATGCGACAACAAGTCAGTGATATGTTGCGTAAGGCCATTGCCAACGGCCATTTTTTTCCGGGTCAGCGCTTGGTCGAACGTGAGCTTTGTGCTTCGCTGAAAATAAGCCGCCCCCTGCTTCGAGAGGCATTGCGCCAGTTAGAAGCCGAGGGTTTGATTCGTGCCGCTGCGCCAAGGGGGCTGGAAGTCAGTCGAATAACGGTTGAAGACGCCCGTAATATCTACGTCATTCGACTGGCACTTGAGGGCGTTGCGACTGCAGGGTTCGTTAATTGCGCCTCGCCAACACAGTTGTTGGCGTTGGACGCCGCAGTGGAAGCCATTGAAGATGCTGGCAACCACCATGACAAAGCGGCTGTGCACACAAACAAGAATGTTTTTTACGAAATAATTTTGGGTGGTTGTGGCAACCCGCTACTTAGCGAGTTTTTGTCATCGCTGCACAATCGTATTCAACTATTGCGCGGAACATCACTGTCAGAACCGAATCGCCTGTCCAACACGGTAAAGGAAATTCAGGCCATACACCGCGCCATTAAGGACAAAGACGCAGTGCAAGCGCAGCGGGCATGTAACCAGCATATCGAAAATGCGGCGCGGGTTACGGTGCAGGCGCTAGAACGACAGGAAGAGGCAATGTAGATTTAAATAGGCAAAGCGTGCGGTTTTCGCATCAATATGCACACGTTGCGCCTGCCCACTGGGGGAATACGGACTACCGTAACGCCCATAAGGTTTGCACTCAACCGCCCAAGATAGTTGCCTTCGCTGTCATAGAGCTTTGATGCATCCAAAAGACTTGAGTCGCTTATAAAGAATGGCAAAGAGTATTGTAGACATCATGAGGATCGATTTAAAGTTTGGCCAACCAATGCCATAGAATATCGATTTACAGAAACCAAGGACGGCTTCACCGTCCGCGCTGATATCGCTACCCTGAACGACGAGGTTTTACGCGCAAGATGGATAAAACTGTGTGTAATTGAAACACTGAGAGGGTGCTTACGGGTACCTACTCTCTCTTAGACAAAATAAGATTCTGCCTTTCAAATAACAAATTAGCTTGTTTCAAATGCGCCATGTCAATTAACACCCCACCTGCACCCACCGCCCCATTACCGTCCTTCTCGGCCTCAGCCAGACAGTTTTGAATGTTGTTAGCCCAACACAATTGAGCCTCTGAGGGAGAAAAGATTTCATTTGCTAGCGAAACTTGCTCTGGATGAATGGCCC